>ERZ791921.9-NODE-9-length-209597-cov-140.807852_pt1 | contig 209597 bp, 167 predicted proteins | sample MGYA00510135_ERZ791921 | MGnify/ENA primary metagenome ERZ791921 (study PRJEB30046, sample SAMN00792070) | human gut metagenome | study: EMG produced TPA metagenomics assembly of the A metagenome-wide association study of gut microbiota in type 2...
TTTGTCGCTTTGCAAGCAAAATCCCACTAAACCCTATAGGTTGCGGATTTGAGGTAAAGAAGGTTACACAAAAGAACAAATAGCGAAACTTATGTTTATAAATGGTCGTCATCGTAAGACTTCTGACTATTCTCTATATTGGCGAGCCGGAAACTCCATTGTCGTGCAGGTCTTGTCCGCAGTCTTTACTGCAATAATCAAGCAGTATCCAGATTCATTCGGAGAATTTGCCTGTATGTCTCTTAAAGAGTGAAAAACTGCCACGAAAAAAGAGTATCAACGTCGATATTATGCCAGTCATAAGGAAGAACTACAACGCAAGAGCCGTGAGTACCACAGACAGCTAAGAGTGAATAAAAATAAGTGATTGTGGAAAATATTTGCAAAGTTTTCTACATAAAAAAAGTTAATTAAATCGGCGGGGTGTTACACATATCGCTGATTTTTTGTATTTTTGCACCATTAAAGAAAGAAAACGATATGGCAGAAATAGCAAACCGTATATACGAGACAAGTGAAGGGCAGATTCTCTTCATCTCAGACTTCTCTGACATCAATGATAATGAGAAGGTGGTAAGTCGTGCACTTTCTGTAGAAGAAAAAAAGGGAAATATAGTTCGATTAGCTAATGGGGTTTATCTTCGCCCTAAGAATACCCGATTTGGGATAGTCTATCCATCAATAGATGAAATGGTGATGGCTATAGCCCAGCGAGATAAGGTACAAATACAACCTTCAGGAGTTACAGCGCTCAACAAACTTGGACTCTCAACACAGGTGCCTACAAAATATACTTATCTGACATCGGGAAGTGGAAGAGTCTTGACTCTTGGAAATCGGACTATAGAGTTGAAGAGAAGTGTTCCTAAGAACTTTGCTTTTCAGACAGTGTTGGCAGCGCTTCTTGTACAAGCTCTTAGAACATTAGGACAAAAGAATGTAGGTAATCAAGAACTCTCTACCATAAGAAAATTGGTCAATGAAGAGGAACATAAAGACTTGTTTGTACAAGACCTTACTCTCATGCCAGTATGGATGAGAAAGCTGATAACTGATATAATAGATAAAAACGAGCATTATGACACTTTGGTTAAATCACACAATAGATGAACGAATAGCAATGTTGCAACGTGCGGAAGAGAAGTTTCGTATTAATCAGGTTGCAATTGAAAAGGACTGGTGGGTAACTGTGGTGCTCAACGCTCTTTTCAAATGTTCATGTGCAGATCAACTCATCTTTAAGGGAGGTACAAGTCTCAGTAAAGGATGGAATTTGATAGAAAGATTCAGTGAGAATATAGACTTATCTGTAAGCCATGAATTCTTCGGTATAGAGAAGACGACAAAGAATCAGCGTGAAAAACTTCGCAAGAAGGCACGTAGGTATTTTCTTGATACAGTTTCAGCAGAGTTGGATGAAAATCTAAAGAAACTTGGTGTGGAAGGATACCATATAGAAAATGTAGTAGAGGAAATTGATGAGGATGGTAAGGCAAGTCCCGTTGCAAGTGATAAGGATCCGTCTGTCATTCTCGTTCATTATGAGTCTATGCTTGGTCATACGATAGAGTATATTCCGCCAAGAGTTAAGATAGAGATTAGTTGCTTGTCTATGAATGAACCTACGGAAGACCGTTTGATTTCATCATATATTGAGCAGACTTTCCCTGGAGAAGATGCGGCGGCTACAGCTACGGTCAGAACAGTTGTGCCTACTCGAACATTCCTAGAGAAGGCATTCCTGCTATGCGAGGAGTTTCAGAAACAGACTCCTCGTCATGTCCGAATGTCTAGACATCTTTATGATCTCGAACGCTTGATGGATACAGGATTTGGCAAACAAGCCCTGCAGGATATTGATTTGTATGAGCGTATAGTTAAGCATCGTTCCATATACTATGCTGTTGGGTATGTAGATTATTCTAAGTTGATGCCTAGTGAGATTGATTTCGTTCCTAGGCAAGAGTTGATGAAGGATTGGGAAGGTGATTATGCAGAGATGTGTAACCACTTTATCTATGGTCAGACTTTATCTTTCGAAAAACTTTTAGAGCGAATCAAGGAGTTGCAAGATAGGTTTAGAAAAGCCTTTTAGCGACTTTTACTCCTTAATAAAATGTTCAATAAAAAAGTTAGAAGGCTATAAGTGTTTGGTATTCAGCCCTAATATTCCTCTGGAATGATGACGAGTATTAATCTCGATGATAGGGCTGCTCTCTTATAAGAGGGTAGCCTTTTTCATCTTTTGTTTCTTGCTTATATATAATAATGTGTAAGAAATTCCGTTATCTTATTGTGTTGAAAAGATTTATCATTATATGGATTCTGCTAGTGGGGGTGCTCGAAATGAGGGCACAGTATGATCCTTCCTTCAGTCATTATTTTGACATGGAACCATCATTCAATCCTGCTGCTGTGGGTAAGCAGTCGAAACTTAATGTTGCGGCGGCCTACGCACTTGATATGGCTGGATTCGAACATAACCCCCGTACCTTTCAGGTGGCGGCTGACATGCCTTTCTTCCTGTTCAATCACAGGCATGGAGTAGGCTTATCGTTACAGAATGACCAAATAGGTCTTTTTACTCATCAGCGACTGGCTTTACAGTATGCTTTGCAGAATAAACTCCTGGGTGGAACGCTGAGCGTGGGTGTGCAAGGAGGCATGCTGAGTGAGAAGTTTGATGGAAGCAAGGTGGATTTGGGAGAAAGTGGTGACCCTGCCTTTTCTACTTCAGACGTAAATGGAAGCGGAATGGATTTGAGTCTGGGTCTGTATTATCAGCATAAGGCCTGGTATGTAGGACTTTCTGCCCAGCATCTTACATCGCCTACGATAAATCTAGGTGAGACCAACGAATTGAAAATAGATGCCACATATTATTTGACAGGTGGATACAATATTCGACTGAGAAATCCGTTCTTAACAATAAAGCCGTCTGTTCTTGTTACAACAGATGGTACCACATGGCGAGGCGACCTGACAGGAAGATTGGTTTACCAATATGAAAAACGGATGTTGTATGGTGGAGTAACCTATAGTCCGGACAGATCGGTAACCGTGCTGGTAGGCGGTAGTTTCCATGGGGTAGTGCTTGGTTACAGTTACGAGGCATACACCTCTAAACTCAGTGCCGGAAATGGCAGTCATGAACTCTTTGTAGGGTATCAGACCGATATCAACCTGACCAAGAAAGGCAGAAACCGTCATCAGAGCGTCAGAATATTATAATGTAAATAGAAATAAGAACATAGTAGAATCATAAAACAATGAAGAAAAGTATATTGCTCCTTAGTGCATTCGCTATATTGCTCACCTTGAGCGGCTGCTTCGGTGCCAAGCAAGCTTCTGTTGCAGGCAGAGGTGGCGAGGTGGTTGGCGTGAGCGGTAGAAGCTTTGTAGAGCCAGCCCCTTATGGTATGGTAAAGATAAACCGTGGCTTCCTGAAAATGGGAATGGAGACCCAAGACTCACTCTGGGGAATGAAAACACCACGCAAGGATGTGTCGGTGGATGGATTCTGGATGGATGATACCGAAATCACCAATTCAGAATATAAGCAGTTTGTGGCTTATGTGCGCGATTCTATTCTTCGTACCCGTCTGGCTGATCCTGCTTATGGAGGCGACGAGACTTACATGATTACTGAAGATAAGAATGGCGATCCGGTTACACCTCATGTAAACTGGAAGAAAGCGCTGCCTAAGAAACCTAATGAGGATGAGCAGAGAGCTTTTGAAAGTTTGTATGAAACCAATCCGGTTACAGGAGAAAAACTCATCGACTGGCGCCAGCTCAACTATAAATACGAAATCTATGATTATACAGCTGCGGCTCAGCGTAAGTTCCGTCTGAATCCCCAGGAACGTACCTTCAACACCGATGTGAAGATAAATCCGGACGAGGTGGTGATGATTTCAAAAGATACCGCTTATTATGATGATGAGGGTAGAGTGGTGCGTGAGACCATCAACCGTCCGCTTTCAGGACCATGGGACTTCCTGAATACCTATATCGTGAATGTTTATCCTGACACTACCTGTTGGGTAAACGACTTCAGAAATGCAGAGAATGAAACCTATCTGAGAAGTTATTTCAGCAATCCTGCGTATAATGACTATCCGGTAGTCGGTGTTACCTGGGAACAGGCAAATGCCTTCTGTGCCTGGAGAACAGACTATCTGTTGAAGGGCTTAGGTCCTGAAGCAAGATATGTGCAGCGTTACCGTCTGCCAACCGAGGCAGAATGGGAATATGCTGCAAGAGGCAAGAACCAGAATGAATTTCCTTGGGACAATGCGGATGTAAAGAACGGGGATGGTTGTTTTTACGCCAATTTCAAACCAGACAGGGGCAACTATACCAAAGACGGCAACCTGATAACCAGCAAGGTGGCTATCTATTCGCCAAATTCTAATGGACTTTACGATATGGCTGGTAATGTGGCAGAGTGGACAAGTACCATTTATACAGAGGCGGGTGTTGACGCTATGAGCGATTTTAACCCAACTTTACAGTATAATGCTGCCATAGAAGATCCTTACCGTTTGAAGAAGAAGAGTGTAAGAGGTGGTTCCTGGAAAGACCCAGAGTCGTTTATCCGTTCGGCATGGCGCACTTTCGAGTACCAGAATCAGCCTCGCTCATACATCGGATTCCGTTGTGTGAGAAGTCTTGCTACTACGGCTAGCGGAAAACAGAAACCATTGAAGAATAAGAATAGGAGATAAATAATATGAGCTATTATAGCAAATTCAATATCGTATACCGCTTACAGAAGTGGATGGATAGTGTGCCGGGTCAGACATTCCTTAACTATGCTTACAGTTGGGGTGCCTCTATCGTAATCGCTGGTACCCTCTTTAAGTTGACCCATCTTCCTGGTGCCAATCTCATGCTTTTCTTAGGTATGGGAACCGAGATTCTCGTGTTCTTCCTTTCTGCTTTCGACCGTCCTTTCGACAAGACAGCCGAAGGTAGAGACTTGCCTACCCATGCTACAGAGGAGTATCTGGAAGGAAAGGTGTCGGCTGAAGAAATGATGACTGCCAAGAATCGTTCTGAAACCATTCAGCCTCAGGTTGCTTCTCCTGTCTCTCCTGTAATGACTGCTGCGCCAGAACTGACTCCACTTAATCCTGAGGTAGTGGAAGTTCAGAACAGCTACGTTGAACAGTTGAAGAGCCTGGTAGAAACCTTGAGTAAGGTAAACGAACAGAGTAGCCGACTGACTCGTGACAGCGAGGAGATGGAGAATCTGAACCGTACCTTGACAGGTATCAGCAGGGTATACGAGATGCAGCTGAAAAGTGCCAGCCAGCAGATTGGTACCATTGACCAGATCAATGAGCAGACCAAGATGATGGCAAAGCAGATAGAACAGTTGAACAAGATTTATACCCGTATGATTGATGCCATGACCATCAATATGCGTGTGGCGGCTCCTCATGTAACAAGTGAAGAGTAAAGACGAAGAAAATAAATAGAATCAAGCAAATTTATATCCATGGCAATCAAGAAAAGACCGGTTTCGCCTCGCCAGAAGATGATTAACCTGATGTATGTCATCCTGATGGCTATGTTGGCGCTGAATACTCCTACAGATGAGGAATTCGGTGTCAAAGGCAAGTCTATTGTCGAGAAAATCAAGAAAAGTCTTGCCGATGATGGGAAGAAATCGGATGAGGAGAAGAAAAATATAGATCTGGTAGAACTGAATGTGAATGAACTCGATGCATTCGTTATTCCAGAGAAAACAACCCTCTATGCCGGTGAACGTTTCAATTCGCATGTGGTGATGGCTGCAATAGACAGTACACAGCGCCCGGAAATCTATGTGAATGGTAGTAGGCTGAATGCCGAGAATGGCAGATACAGTTTTGTGGCAGGTGGCGTAGGTGAGCATCAGTTTGGCGGTTACATTCTGATGAGAGGCAAGAATGGCGAGATGATGCGACGCAATTTCGTTCAGAAATACACCGTATTGCCTGTTCCTAATACAGCTACCGTTGCTGCCGACCTGATGAATGTGCTCTATGCAGGCTATGCCAATCCTATCAGCATCAGCGTTCCTGGTGTTCCGGCAAATGCTATCTCTGCAACCATGACAGGCGGTTCTTTCGTAGCTAAGGGCAATGGTCATTTCGTGGCTACACCTTCAGCGGTGGGTAAGGATGTTACCATCCATGTGACAGCCCGCGATAAGGGACAGGTGAGAAGTCTGCCTCCATTCGTATTCCATGTAAGAAAACTTCCTGACCCAACAGCTTATATTGCGATGGGTACAGACAGATTTAGAGGTGGTGCTCTATCGAAAGGTGCTCTGATGGGTGCTCCAGGCATTCATGCAGCCATAGATGACGGACTCCTTGATATTCCGTTTAAGGTACTGGGCTTCGAAACCGTATTCTTCGATAATATGGGAAATGCCATACCTTTGGCTTCGGCGGGTTCCAATTTCTCAGAACGACAGCGCGAAGAGTTCAGAAAACTGTCAAGAAACCGACGCTTCTATATCTCGCATATCAAGGCTGTAGGTCCTGATGGAATTACCCGAAATCTGCCGGCAGCAATGGAAGTTATCGTTAGGTAAGTGAAGAGTTCAACGGCTTTACTTATCATAAAGTTCAAAGTTCAATGTTCAAAGTTCAATGTAATGAAAAAGATATTATTCATATTCATGCTTTTGGGAATGGTGCAGAGCATCATGGCACAGCCAGCGGCTCGCAGAAAGCAGGCTCAGCAAAAGGCGCAACAGTCGAATGCTGACAATATGACCTTGCGTGCCAAACTTTATTTCCCTACAGCCATCCCGATGGATGAGGACGTGGTTTGGAGAAGAGACATCTATCGTGAACTCAATCTCACAGATGATGCCAATGCTGCCTTGTATTATCCTGTAGAGCCAACAGATGGTAAGATGAATCTCTTTACCTATATCTTTAAACTGATGTTTACGGGTAGAGTGCCTGTTTATCAGTATCGTATGGATGGTAATGAAGATTTTTCTGCCGCCAACCGTCTTACTCCGAAAGCATTCGTAGATAATTATCATATCTACTACGAGAAGACTGATAATGGAAAGGTGCATATTGATGACAGCGATATTCCGTCAGCAGAAGTGAAATCGTACTATGTGAAGGAGACTTCTTATTATGACCAGAAAACAGCTTCTTTCCATACCAAGGTATTGGCTTTGTGCCCTATCATGACCCGTAATGATGATTTTGGAGATGTAGGAAACAAGTATCCGCTCTTCTGGGTGAAGTATGATGATTTGGCTCCTTTCCTGGCTAAGCAGCAGCTGATGACCAGTAATGTGAACAATGCTGCTGTGATGAGTGCAGAAGATTATTTTACCAAGAATCTGTATCAGGGTAAAATCTACAAGACCAATAATATGCAGGGCAATACCCTGGCACAATACTGTCCTTCGGATACTGCCATGGCGAAGGAACAGAAACGCATAGAAGCTGAGTTGGCTGCCTTTGAGAAGAATATCTGGGGTAATCAGGCTCGGAAGGATTCTCTTGACAGTATTGCCAAGGCAGAAAAGAATATGGATGCCAAGACTCTGAAGAAAAGCCGTAACAGAAGAAGTGGTTCTGCATCTAAACCAGCTAAGACTTCTACTGTTAAAAAACGCAGATCAGGAGGAAGCTATGTTTCTTCTGGTGGCTCAGCTAGGGTAACGGTTCGTAGAGAGCGTCATTAATTTATATTAGAATTAAAGTAAATATAGAATGAAGAAAGTTTTATCAGTATTAATGGTTGTAGCAGCCATGATGTTTGCTACAAACGCAAATGCCCAGATTAAGTTTGGTTTGAAGGGCGGTTTGGATGTTACTAACATGTCTTTGAGTAACGATGTATTCGATGCATCTAACAAGACTGGTTTCTTTGTAGGTCCAATGGTAAAGGTTACTATCCCTGTTGTTGGCTTGAGTTTTGATGCTGCTGCCTTGTACGATCAGAAGGAAGCTAAGGTATCTGTAAATGATGCAGAGACAACGATGACTCAGAAATCTCTTAATATCCCAGTAAACGTACGTTATGGCTTCGGTTTGAGCAGCTTGGCTAATGTTTTCGTTTTCGCTGGTCCACAGTGGGGTATCAACGTTGGCGACAAGAACTTCGAGTGGAATAAATCAGGCTGTTATTCTCTGAAGAAAACAAACTTCAGTGTAAACGTAGGTTTGGGTGTTACCCTGCTGAGCCATCTCCAGCTCTCAGCAAACTATAACATCGCTTGCGGTAAGACTGCAGATGTTACCTGGGAGGAAACAAGCGAAAAGATTGTGAATGGTAACAGTAAGAATAACAGTTGGCAGATTGCTTTGGGTTATTGGTTCTAATCTAGCAAAAGAACAGGACAGATTATGTGTGAGAACATCGTATGGTCTCGCCTAGTACATCTTAAAATATATAAAAGCAGGTATCCGATGATGGGTATCTGCTTTTTTTTTGCTAACTTTGCAAGTCGAAAGCCTGAATGATGGATATTTCAAGGTTAAAGAAGATTAGATATGAAGTATGTAGATGTGATATTACCCCTTCCGCTCGACGGAACCTTTACTTATTCTGTCCCTGATGGGATAGAAGGGAAAGTTGTGTCTGGGGTACGCTTGCTGGTTCCTCTTGGTAAAAGTAAGAAATATATCGCAATGGCTACCCGGCTGCATGATGATAAGCCTGCATTCTCTTGCAAACCTGTCGAGGCGGTACTTGACAATACGCCTTCGCTGTTGCCTCAGCAGATGAGATTGTGGCAATGGATTGGCTATTATTATATGGCTCCGTTAGGCGATGTCTACAATGCAGCTATGCCTGGTGGTCTGAAGTCTACAGAGAAATTCAAGCCCAAGATGGAACTCTATGTAGAACTTGCCAGTACATATCGTAGTGAGCAGGCACTTCATGTAGCGCTCAACCTGGTGCAAAGAGCCTTGAAGCAAGCCAAAACATTAACCACCTTTCTGAGTCTCTCACATTGGGACAGTCTTGATGGAGATACGCCTAGAGAAGGCATAAAAAAAGTGACCAAGGAAGAACTGATGAACGAGAGCCATTGTACGGCTGCTGTTGTCAAGGCGCTTATCGACAGGGGAATTCTCTTTACTTATGAATTGGAAATAGGACGATTGAATACGAATGGAGAATCTCATTTTGACTTGATTAAACCTCTCTCCTTGGCACAGCAAGATGCCTATAATGGAATCCTGATGCAAATGATGAAAAAGGATGTTGTATTGCTTCATGGTGTGACATCCAGCGGAAAGACGGAAATCTACATTCATCTTATCAGAAAAGCCATAGAGGAGCATAAGCAGGTGCTCTATCTTCTGCCGGAAATCGCTCTGACCGTACAAATCATGGAGCGCCTTCATAGAGTTTTCGGTGACCGGCTGGGCATCTACCACTCTAAATATAGTGATGCTGAGCGTGTAGAAATCTGGCAGAAACAACTCTCTGATCATCCCTATGATGTAATCCTGGGTGCAAGAAGTGCCGTCTTCCTGCCTTTTAAGAATTTGGGACTCGTCATCATAGACGAAGAGCACGAGACTTCCTTTAAACAACAGGATCCCGCTCCGCGCTACCATGCCAGAAGTGCTGCCATTGTGCTTGCCAAAATGTATGGGGCAAAGACTTTATTGGGTACGGCTACGCCTTCGATGGAGAGTTATTATAATGCGCAGCAAGGTAAGTATGGACTGGTAGAACTGAAGACAAGATACAAAGGTATTCAGTTGCCGGAAATTCAGGTGGTAGATGTAAAAGACTTGCGCCGCCGTAAGATGATGAGCGGTCCTTTCTCTCCACAGCTTTTGGCTGCAGTAAGAGAGGCTTTGAAGAATGGGCAACAGGCAATCCTCTTTCAGAATCGTCGTGGTTTTGCGCCGATGGTTGAATGTAAGGTATGTGGTTGGGTGCCGAAATGTAAGAACTGTGATGTCTCGCTTACGTTGCATAAGAGTATCAACCTGCTGACTTGCCATTATTGTGGTTACACTTATCCGGTTCCTACGGAATGTCCTAACTGTGGCAGTACGGAAATCATGGGACGTGGTTTTGGTACCGAGAAGATAGAAGATCAGATAGCGGAAATCTTTCCGGAAGCCAAGATTGCCAGAATGGATTTGGATACAACACGTACACGAAATGCCTACGAACGACTTATCGCAGACTTCTCTGAAGGCAGAACGAATCTTCTCATAGGCACGCAAATGGTTTCTAAGGGTCTCGATTTCGATAAGGTGAGTGTAGTAGGCATCCTGAATGCTGATTCGATGCTCAACTATCCCGATTTCCGCGCCTACGAGCATGCTTTCATGATGATGGCACAGGTGAGTGGTAGAGCTGGAAGAAAAGGTAAGCGTGGCTTGGTGATTCTACAGACCAAGAATCCTACCTTGCCGGTAATCGGACAGGTGGTGAATAATGATTATGAAGGCTTGTATCAGGGTATTCTGGAGGAGAGAAGAACTTTTCATTATCCACCTTTCTTCCACCTGATTAATGTGTATGTAAAACATAAATATGATAAGGTATGCGAACAGGCTAGCCATGAGCTCAGCAAAACGCTGAGAAGCTGGTTTGGCGAGCGTGTGTTGGGACCCGATAAACCTGCTGTGGCAAGGGTTAAGACGATGAACATTCGAAAGATTGTTATCAAACTGGAAAATGGTATTGACCAGCAGAAGGTAAGAGAATATCTGAAGTTTGCTCAGCAACAGATGGGAAAGGATCCGAGATATGGAGCTCTGCAGATTTATTATGATGTAGACCCATTGTAGTTTCCTGCTCATCCCTTTCTCCGGCAGAATGGAAGAAAATAAGATTGGTAAATATAATGAAAAAGGCTATCCGTTACTTGTTGCAAGAACGGGTAGCCTTTTAATTATGATAATTGTAGTTATGTTTAGAAGTTGATGTCGAGACCTACTGCGAATATGTTGTTGTTACGTGTGTAATCTGAACTGTAGGTCTTTCCTGTTAGTTCTACATTCTCTGAAGTCTTCTTGTGCTGATAGAAGGTATGGAAGTAAGCTACGTTCAGATCCATCTTCTTGTTGATGTGATAAACACCACCGATTGCTGCAGAGTTGGAACCGACAACGAATGACTTGTCATCCATGTACTCATCGCTCAAGCCATAGTTGGTGTTCTGCCAACCTGTACTCAGGGTAATCTTCTTGTTTACGTCTACCTCGACACCTGCGTTGTACTCCAATGTACCACGCTTTAACTTCTCCTGTCGGTTGTTGTAAGATGTAGCGTGCTTGTCATCGAACCAGTGGAAACCTACGTTTACTCTTACTGTATTTACTGGACTATAGCCTACACCGAGAGCCAGATAAGCAGGAATATCACCCGCAATCTTCTTGCCATCTTCGTATTCGCCGATAGCCTCTTTGAGCTTGGTGTCGAACTCGGTCTTCAAGCCAGCCATTGTCTTTACTACATCACCGTTAGTCAAAACAGCTTGAGTAGTATTTGCTGCTGCAGCTTGAGCATTCTCTGGAGTCATACCCTTATTTGTGAACACCTGAGTCAATGTTCCAACCATCTGTCTGGACAAGTTGTCTGAGAGAGCACTGATACTAGGAGCCTGATTTACAGACTTGTTCTTCAAACGTATGCGAGTCTTGAACTCATATTTTGCAGAGAAGTTCCACTTGCCTGTCTTGAAGTCTACACCGATGATAGGAGTAAAGCCGATGCCGCTCTGGTCACAGCTCAATTCAATGTTGGCTGCATTTTCCTTGTTAGGGTCGAGTACCTTGTACAGAGGCATGTTGCCTACCTTGATATTTTCAACATATCCATAGTAGTTTGTTGAAGCATAGACACCACGTACGCCTGCAAATGCGCTGAAATTGTCGCTGAATTTGTATGCAGCACCTACAGAGAGACCGTAATAGTACTGACGTCCATGCATATAGCTATTGTAACTATATTCGCCTTTCTGACCGAAAGCTTGATCGGTTGTAAACATTTGCATTCCTGGCTGTCCAAGTGTATTGCCCAATACGTTGTCAACAGTTTTTGCCAAACCGCAAGCAGCCATTGCAGTCTCTGCTACAATCTTCTCGAAAGAGCCCAGACCATTATCGAAGGTACACTTGCCGCCGCCACCTGTGAGGGCGAAGCTAGCCTGAAGTGACCATCTACCTTTATTATAAGCATACTGGAATGAAGGGATGACAGGCGCAAAAGCCTCACCCTTGAATGCACGAGGAGTAATAGGATTGTTCACATTGTTTGTGAACAATGCATAATCATTTTCAATGCTACGTGTCTGGTAAGCCAACTGCCAGTTGATGGCAAGATGGTGACCTTCACCCATGAATACAACTCCGGCTGGATTGTAATAAACGCCGTCGATACCAATTGAAGCCTCACGGCTCATCATTCTGTTGAATGCTACATGTTGATTGGTGTTGGTGAGCAAACCGCCTGCAAAAGATGGGGTTGCACAAGCCATCGCAATGGCTAAACTAACTAATTTTAGTTTCTTCATCTTAATAATATTAAATAAAAACGTCCGCAAAGGTAACTATAATGTTCTTTTTCGCTATAGTTTTCTTGAAATATTTAAAGCATATTAACGCAAAAAGCCCTTTCTCTTGCACAGATTTTAAAAACTGTGCAAGAAAAAGGACTATTATTGGTTATGTTTTACCTTTTTGTATATCCGTTTATGCGCTTTACGGCATAAGAACTTCACGTAGTGTATCTTTACTCCTGTTCTTTAGACTCCTGACTCGTCTTTTTACCGGCATTCTGTTTTACGTTTAAGTGAGGATACGAAATACGGGTATGGTAAATAGCCTTGAGTCGTTCGATGAGTACCTGCTTAGCGAGAGCGATGTCTCGGAACGTGATAGGGCACTCCTTGAAGAAACCATCTGCCACCTGTCCGTCGATGAGTTTATTGACGAGGTTACTGATGCTTTCTTCAGTATATTCGTTCAGAGAGCGCGAAGCCGCTTCAACCGTATCTGCCATCATCAGGATGGCCTGTTCGCGGGTAAATGGGTTCGGACCAGGATATTGGAACTGTGACTTATCAATCACCTCTGTAGGGTGAGCATTACAGTAATTAATATAGAAATACTTGGTGATGCCCGTTCCGTGATGAGTAGTGGTGAAATCCTTTATGATGCCTGGCAGACCAACCTTCTCTGCCATCTTCAGACCTTCTGAAACATGGCTTATGATAATCTGTGCGCTCTCAAGGTCGCTTAATTGGTCGTGAGGATTAACGCCCGCCTGATTCTCTGTGAAGAAAACAGGGTTAGTCATCTTACCGATATCATGATAGAGTGCTCCGGTACGTACCAGAAGACTGTTGGCTCTGATGCGGTTGGCAATCTCTGCTGCCAGGTTACCTACGGTGATAGAATGCTGGAAGGTGCCTGGAGCAATCTCACTCAGGTTGCGAAGTAATCCCTTGTTGGTATTTGACAGTTCGAAGAGTGTAACATTAGATGTAAATCCAAACATCTTTTCTATAATGTACATGAGCGGATAAGAGAGTAACAGGAAGATGCCGTTTACGGTAAAGTAGGTATACATGCTGGCATCTACGTTGAACACCTGGTTGTCCTGCATCAGCTGAAGGGCAAGATATACTACACCGCTGGCTATAGTTACCAATAGGGCTGTGATGAATATCTGCGAGCGCTTGCTGAGTTCACGCAAACTGTAAATAGCAACAAGACCAGCTACCAGCTGTACGATGATAAACTCGTACTGGTACTTTACCGCTGCTGCACAAATGAGAATCATCGTAACGTGGCTGATAAAGGCTGTACGCGAGTCCATAAACACACGTACGAAGATAGGCGCCATGGCAAATGGGATGATATAGACACTGAAGAAATTGTGTTTCATCATGAGTGACACAAAGATAGGGAACAGCGTAATCATCGCATAAAGCATGGTAATGCTGCGCGGCTTATCAAAATAGTCTTTTCTGAAAAGTGAGAGATAAGAGGTAAACAGCATGACAAGAATGAAGATAAACAGTACCTGTCCGATGATAGTGGTTGTCAGCTCTTCCTGGGTAGAGCTGCGGCGCTTCATCTCCTTATCGAATGAATTGAGCACCCGATAGGTGTTGTTCGTAATCACTTCTCCACGATCCACAATCTTCTGTCCGCTCATCACCATTCCGCTTGCCAGTGGAATGCTGCTCATCATGTCGGCTTTCTCTGCCTCGCTTCTTCCCTTATCGTATATGACGTTGGCTTCAACATAATTGTTAAGGTTGCAACGGGATAAAAGCTGACGCTGGGTTGCCAGCTTCTCATCGTAGAAGATGCGTTCGTAAGCGGCAATAGTAGAGTAGAACGAACCGATAGGTACGCTCTTCACATTCTTTCCGTTGATAATTCGTATCATACTGGTAGAATCTTTGTAGATACGATTATATTCCGTGGTAGCGATGATGCCGGTCTGATAAAGGCGCTGAAGCTGGTGGGCTATGAGTCCCACATATTCTTTTGGCAAACCTGGTACACCTTGGCTGAAGTCGTGCAGGAAACGGCTCACCTGTTCGCTGCCGATGGATTCATTGACAGAATAATAAGGTTGGAATTGCTTCATCAGCGAATCCTGTTCACGCTTGATGGCTTCATCGGTCTTATAGATCGGAAAGTCAAATTTTGCGATGACGGAACCATACATCCATGGCTTTCCAACATCGTACCTGAACATCCTTCCTTCGTTGCGAGGAAGGAACCAAACAATGATAGCAACGGTAATTAATATCAAAACCGTTTTTGTGGCGAAATTGCGCCAATAGTTCTCTTCTGGGTTGTTAAATATGCTCATTTTCCTACTTTTTTCTTACTTATTTCGTTTTACAGTGCGAAAATACGAAAAAAAACGGCTAAAATCGCAAAAAAAGATGTAAATTTGCAGAAAAATTTGAAAATAGCTATAAAAAGACATGGCAGATAGAAAAGTAAGGGTGCGTTTTGCCCCTAGTCCAACGGGTGCATTGCACATTGGCGGTGTTCGTACCGCTCTGTATAATTATTTGTTTGCTCGCCAACATGGAGGTGAGCTGGTGTTCCGTATTGAGGATACAGATTCTCATCGTTTTGTGCCTGGAGCCGAAGAATATATCCTGGAATCTTTCAAGTGGCTGGGTATCCAGTTTGACGAGGGTGTAAGTTTCGGTGGAGAGCATGGACCTTATCGCCAGAGTGAACGTCGTGATATCTATAAACAGTATGTTCAGCAGCTCTTGGATAATGATAAGGCGTATATTGCTTTTGATACTCCTGAGGAGTTGGAAGCAAAACGTGCCGAAATCCAGAATTTTCAGTATGATGCTCATACTCGTATGCAGATGCGCAACTCTCTGACTCTTTCTAAGGAAGAGGTTGATAAGCTGATTGTTGACGGAAAGCAGTATACTGTACGTTTCAAGATTGAACCGGGACAGGAAATTCACGTGAACGATATGATTCGTGGTGACGTGAAGGTAATGAGTGATATCCTGGATGATAAGGTACTTTATAAGAGTGCTGATGAATTGCCAACTTATCACCTGGCAAATATCGTAGACGACCACCTGATGGAAATCTCTCATGTAATCCGTGGTGAGGAGTGGTTGCCTAGTGCGCCTTTGCACGTACTTCTTTATAAGGCTTTCGGTTGGGAAGATACCATGCCTCGTTTTGCGCATCTTCCTTTGCTTCTTAAGCCTGAAGGTAAAGGTAAGCTGAGTAAGCGTGATGGCGACCGCCTCGGTTTCCCGGTATTCCCGCTGGAGTGGCATGATCCTAAGACTGGCGAGGTTTCTTCCGGTTATCGTGAGAGTGGCTACTTCCCAGAGGCTGTAGTCAACTTCCTGGCGCTCCTCGGCTGGAATCCTGGTACAGAACAGGAAATCTTCTCTCTTGATGAACTGGTGAAGGCTTTTGATATTTCACGTTGCTCTAAGGCTGGTGCCAAGTTCGACTTCAAGAAGGGAATCTGGTTCAACCACGAATACATTCTGATGAAGAGCGATGATGAAATAGCTAACCTCTTTGCCCCTATTGTTGCCAACAATGGTGTAGAGGAAACTCTGGACCGCGTAAAGCAGGTGGTACACATGATGAAGGATCGTGTGAACTTTGTCTATGAACTGTGGCCATTGTGTTCTTTCTTCTTCATTGCTCCTACAGAGTATGATGCTAAGACAGCCAAGAAGCGCTGGAAGGAATATTCTGCACAGCAGATGACAGAACTTGCTGATGTGCTTGAAGGTATTGAGGATTTCTCTATCGAAGGTCAGGAATCTGTCGTGATGAAATGGGTAGAGGATAAGGGCTATAAGCTGGGTGATGTGATGAACGCATTCCGTCTGACTCTCGTAGGTGAGGGTAAGGGCCCGGGTATGTTCGATATCTCAGCCTTCCTTGGCAAGGAGGAAACTCTGCGCCGTCTTCGCAAGGCAATCGAAGTTTTGGGTTAATTCACAATAATTTCTCTCTGAATGGCTTTCTGCAGCATGTTGCTGAAGGCTATTCAGAGAGTTCACGTATTTATAGATAGTAACCAATATAAAGAAATATCATGATCTATAATATCGTAATATATTTCGTCCTTTGGGGCATAGCCATTGCAAGCCTGTTCAATGAAAAGGTGCGCAAGATGTGGCATGGAGAGCGTGAGGCTTTCAAAATATTGAAGCAGAAGGTGGATCCTAACGCTAAGTACATTTGGTTTCATGCTGCATCGCTCGGTGAGTTTGAACAGGGACGACCTTTGATGGAACGTATCCGTAAGGACTATCCTCAGTATAAGATTTTGCTTACCTTCTATTCACCTTCGGGTTATGAGGTACGCAAGAACTATGAGGGAGCTGATATCATCTGTTATATGCCGGTGGATACTAGGTTGAACGCCATCCGTTTCCTTAGATTGGTACGTCCTGTGATGGCTTTCTTCATCAAGTATGAGTTCTGGTCTAATTTCCTTCATATCCTGAAGCATCGCAACATTCCTACTTATAGCGTGAGCAGTATCTTCCGCGAGGATCAGGTGTTCTTCAAATGGTACGGCAGAAACTATGCTGGAGTGCTGAAGTGCTTTACCCGTTTCTTCGTGCAGAACGAAGAGAGCAAGCGATTGCTCGAAGGTATCGGCATCACGGCTGTGGATGTGGTAGGAGATACCCGTTTCGACCGTGTTCTCCAGATAAAGGAGGCTGCCAAGCAATTGCCGATTTGCGAGGCTTTCAGAACAGGAGTAGCTTCATCTCAGTCTGCGGATGTACCTCATCATGATTTCAAGGTATTTGTTGCCGGTAGTTCTTGGCCACCAGATGAGAATATCTTTATACCTTTCTTTAATGAGCATAAGGATTGGCGCCTGCTGATTGCTCCTCATGTCATCGCTGAAGAGCATCTGAAGTTGATTCTTTCTCTGATAAAGGGCAAGAAGGTGGTGCGCTATACGCAAACTACTTCTGAAGAAGCAGCGGAGGCTGATGTCTTGATCATCGATTGTTTCGGATTGTTGAGCAGTATGTACAACTATGGTGATGTGGCTTATATCGGTGGTGGCTTTGGTGTAGGTATTCATAACACCTTGGAGGCTGCCGTATGGAATATGCCGGTTATCTTTGGTCCGAACAATAAAAAGTTTCAGGAGGCTCAGGGCTTGCTGAAATCGGGTGGAGGTTTTGAAATCAATACCTATGAAGATTTCTCAGGTTTGATGAGTTCTCTGATGAATGATGAGGCCTTCCTGAAACAGGCTGGCGATAAGGCTGGCACCTTCGTGGCTCATTTGGCTGGCGCTACAGATAAGGTCTTGGCAAGTGTAAAGTTGTAATTTATAGTATCCTATACAAGAAAAGGTCTCATGAATGTTTTTCTTCATGAGACCTTTTCTCTTGTATATGTATGTGCCGTAAACCAGGCATCCTGCCTTTATTTGATAATGCGGTAGTAATCCTCTTTTCTTGGTTTTACGGTATGAGGATGCGCAGAAGCATAACCCAAGGCTAAGGCTCCTACTCCCATCAAACCTTCTGGAAGATTCCAGTCTTTCATCAACTTCTTGCCTTCTTCTGATGCAAACATACTGTCTTCACGGTTAATCCAGCAAGATGCAAGGCCGATAGAGTGGGCAGCAAGCATCATATTGCCTAAGATAAGGCTGCCATCTTTTACACCGTTAACGTTGCTTTCTGGTGCCAGAACGATAACGATGGTTGGCGCTCCATAGTAAGGATCGCTTTCTACACCCATGATTTCTGCGTTCATCTTGCGAAGCTGGGCGCAAATCTCAGGATTCTGAACGGCAATGATGAAAGGCTCCTGGGTTCCATGACCTGTTGCTGCCCATGTGCCGGCTTCCAATACCGTCTTCAACTCTTCGTCGGTAATCTGATCTGACTTGAAGCGACGAATACTTCTTCTCTCCTTAATGGCTTTTAAAACTTCATTTTCCATCTTATCTTGTTTTAAACGTTTTATTTAGAAATCTTTTCTCTTTCTTCGCTCTTTTATGCAGGGCATCCGCTTAAATCCTCTTCATCCATATACTGGCTGAGAACCCGAGCAATGCGGATCAGGCCCTGCATCAGGGTCTTGCGAGGACAGGCGATGTTGAGGCGCAGGTAGCCCTGGCCAGCCTTTCTGCCATACATCGTACCACTGTTGACGAATACCTTGCCATCGTTCATCAGCTTCTCATAAGCCTCGTCGCTTGACAGTTCGAATGGCAGGATATCGAGCCATACCAGGTAGGTGCCTTCAAGGCGGGTAACGCGAACTTGTGGCAATTCGGTATTGAAGAATTCCTTTACTGCCTGATAGTTCTCGTAGAGATATTGGTTCAATTCATCCAACCATTCTTCTCCCTCATTGTAAGCTGCCTGTAGGGCGATAACGCCGAATGGGTTTACGTCACAAACCTCGTTGATGTTGATGGCACGATTGATGCGGCGGCGCAATGTTGCATCCGGACAGATAATGTTGGCTATCTGAAGTCCTGCTATATTGAATGACTTTGATGGAGAATTCAATACTACGCAGTTGTCACGGCAAGCTTCGCTGATGCTGGCAAATGGAGTATACTGATAGCCTGGCATGATGAGCTCGCAATGAATTTCATCTGCGATGACCTTTACCCCGTGCTTGAGACAGATGTCGTTCATTCGCTCAAGTTCCTCTTTCTTCCACACTCTTCCGGCTGGATTGTGAGGATTGCAGAGGATGAAGGCTGTGGTCTTCTCATCGGCACATTTGCGCTCGAAGTCTTCGAAATCTATCTCATAAGTGCAGTTGCCCACACGTTTCAGTTCATTTTCTACTACTTCGCAGCCGCTGTTTGTGATGCAGGAGAAGAAACAGTTGTATACAGGTGTCTGTACCAATACCTTTTCGCCAGGCATGCAGATGGCTTTCAGACAGCAGGAAATGGCTGGTACAACGCCTGAAGTATAGAGAATCCAGTCTTTCTCTATCTTCCACTGGTGGCGGCGGGAGAACCAGCTGATGATAGCCTCGTAATAAGAATCAGGTACGAGGGTATAGCCGAAGATGCCATGAGCTACGCGCTTCTGCAGAGCTTCGATGATGCAGGGAGCAGTCTGGAAGTCCATATCTGCTACCCACATCGGAATAACGCCGTCTTCCTTCACCAAATCCCATTTGTATGAGTTGGTTCCACGACGTTCGATGATTTCATCAAAATTGTATTTCATATTTGTTTTCTATCTATGTTGTTTCTACTATCTATATAGGATAAATCTCTTATTTATATAGGATGATTCTCTTTTTCTCCTAATTGAAATCTTCGTTCATAGACTTTGAATCTCCGTTCAAAGACATTGAACGTACATTCAAAGCTTTTGAACGGCCGTTCAATGTCTATGAACGGAGATTTCTGTTAAGTGTAAGAACAATTAGTTATGGGTGCAATTAGTAATTAACTTAATTGTTGCCATTTCTATCATTACCTCTTAAACTATTTCGATTTATCAGTGATTTCACATGCACCCTTTGGCGCTTTGGCAAACTCAGTATAAGTTACGCTTCCCACTTCGTCTGCCTCGATTCTTCCGGAAATAGGATTCTTGATATTGGTGATGCTTCCCTTGATTTGTGCATCGATGTTGGTACAATCCTCGAAGGCACGGTCGCATTCCTTATCAAAGGTACAATCTTCCAGAGTAACATGGTCCATGTAGCAGAGAGGCTGCTCGCCGCTGATGTGGCAACGTACGAACTTGATGTTCTTGCTGTGCCAGGCCAGATACTCCCCATTCAGTTCCGAATCATAGACGGTTACATTCTCGCATTCCCAGAAACTGTCCTTGGTTGTAATCTTTGCGTTGTGAATCTCCACATTTCTGCAGTATTGGAATACATATTTAGAGTCGCTCTCAAGTCCGTCTACATAGATATTCTTGGAGAACATGAATGGATAAGTTCCATCGTGGAGTTTTACGTTCTTCAGTTTCAGGCCATCTACCTTCCAGAAAGTCTCATCAGCATCTGTGATGTTTACGTTCTCCAAATCCAGATTCTTCATTTCGCGGAAGAACTTAGGCCCATCGATGGTGCAGTCTTTCATCACCATATTATCACTATACCAGATGGCCGAACGGCTTTCTGGGGCGAAGTAGCAGTCTGTGATAAGAGAACCGTCCACATGCCACCAAGGGTATTTGCCATAAAACTTGGAATGGTGGCATTCTATGTTTTGGCAGCATTTGATGCCCGATTCGCCGTCTGTAATCGTAATATCTTCTAAACGCACATCGTGAGCACCAAAAAGAGGACGCTCGCCTCCGAATGATTTGTTCTTTATCAGTTCCATATTTTCTATTATCCTTTTTAATTTGTTATTTCTGTGTGCAAAATTACAAAAATAATGCCAAACTCGTATAACCTGATTTACTGAAAAATGTAACGATATGGCGTATTTGGGGATAAATGGTCGCTATAGGGGAAAAATAAATGAAAAAAGGCTGAATCATGAAGCATTTTCACGATTCAGCCCTTATCGAGTTAACTTCTAAAAATCCGAAGCGGAGAATTACAAGTTAGGGTTCATCTCTTTCCACTCAGCTACTGGAGGAACGATGCCAAGCTCTACGATCTCATCGCGCATCTTGCAAAGGTGCTCGTAAGATTTAGCGAGGCTAGCGAGTTCTTCCTCAGTACCTGTAGGCTCTGTGAAGTGAACACCAGTCTTGTCGATAGTAGTAGGCATAGCCATCATTACGTTCTTGAAACCGCACTTGTCGCAGTTTACATAGCAACCTGCTGGCAAAGTGAACTTCTCACCACCCATAGCAGCCTCGATCATCTTGACTGCGTTGTAAGCTGGGCTCTGGAATGAAGAACGGCCACGGAGCTTGATGATGTTAGAACCACCCTGTACTGTGTGGTGCTTGATCTCTTCCCAACGCTCGTCAGAAAGACCCATCTCTGCCAATGGTTTGCCGTCAACCTTAACCTGAGAAGCAAATACAGCCATCTGCTCGCCGTGACCACCATAAGTGTGAGCGCCAGTAACCTTATCCTGCTGTACACCGAACTCGAGGGCCAAAGCCTGCTGCAGACGAGTAGAATCGAGAGCTGCGAGTGATGTCAACTGGTTTGGCTTCAAACCTGAGTGGATAAGTGCTGTAAGAGCTGTAACGTCAGCTGGGTTGAAGATAACAACTACGTGCTCAACCTCTGGGCAGTACTTCTTGATGTTGTCACCAAATTCTGCAGCAATCTTGCAGTTACCCTTAAGAAGATCCTCACGAGTCATACCCTCCTTACGAGGAGCACCACCAGAAGAAATAATATATTTAGCACCAGTGAAAGCCTCCTCTGGGTTAACAGTATAAGTTACGTTAACACCTGGGAATGCGCACTGCTGAATCTCATCGAAAACACCATGTACACCTGGCTCGAAGATATCATAAAGACAGATGTTTGGAGTAAGACCGAGCATCAAAGCGCTCTGTACCATGTTAGAACCGATCATACCGCCTGCACCGACGATAACGAGTTTGTCATTTGTTAAAAAATTCATAACTACAATTCTTATTTAAATGTTTATAATCTTTTTCTCCTGAAAAATAGCGGAATGTATCTGGAATAAAGTTTGTAAAACTCCTTCTTTTTACTTTCCGACCGCAAAATTAATAAAAAGTAATGTAAATCGTGCATATTTTTGCGCTTAAATTTGTTGTTAATTCTTAAAAATGTTATCTTTGTAATCTCTAATTAGCAAAATGCATTGTTTTGAGTTAAGTTAAACATTAAATTGCATAACAATTATGAATGAAATCGAATTACGCTTAGCTAGATTGAGGGAGTTGATGAAGCGTGAACATCTTTCTGCTTTCATCTTCCCTAGTACAGATGCTCATCAGAGCGAGTATGTTGCCGACCATTGGCGAGGTAGAGAGTGGATCTCTGGTTTTAACGGGTCGGCTGGTACTGCTGTCGTTACAATGAAATCGGCTGCTTTATGGACTGATTCCCGCTACTTCTTGGCTGCGGAAGAACAGTTGGCAGATACTGAATATCAGCTGATGAGGCAGAAAATGGAAGGTACGCCTACTATTGCAGAATGGTTGGGAAAAGAATTGCAGGATGTACAATCTCCTGAGGTTGGACTTGATGGCATGGTCAACTCTTATAATTATGTTAAAGATTTAAGCTATTCTCTCCGTAAACTCGGTGGAATTACGCTTAGAACTAATTTGGACCCTTTGGAACAGATTTGGGAGAATCGTCCTTCGCTTCCTGCTAATCCTGTAGAAATTCAACCGTTGGAATATGCTGGAGAGACGCTAGCCTCTAAAGTAGTCCGTATCCGTAAGTCTTTGAGAGAACTTCATGCAGATGGTATGCTCGTTTCTGCTTTGGATGATATTGCTTGGACTTTGAATCTTCGAGGTACAGATGTTCATTGCAATCCTGTATTTGTAAGTTATTTGTTGATTGAGAGCGATAAAGTTTCTCTTTTCGTGGATGATAATAAATTATCTCCTGAAGTAAAACAGTATCTTCAAGACAATCAGGTTTCTCTCTATAATTATAATAAGGTGGAAAAATGCCTTGAATCATATTCGGAATATAATATCCTGTTAGATGGAGATGAAACGAGCTATTATCTGTGGAAAACTGTAAAATGCCAGGAAATTGTTGCTGCAGCTTCTCCTATTCCGGCTATGAAGGCTGTGAAAAATGAAGCAGAAATAGAGGGCTACCGTAGTGCGATGCTTAAAGATGGTGTTGCTATGGTTAAGTTCTTGAAGTGGCTGAAACCTGCTGTTGAGGCTGGCGGACAAACTGAAATTTCCATTGATGAGAAATTAACATCGCTACGTGCCGAACAGAAACTGTTCAGAGATATTTCTTTTGATACGATTGCCGGCTATGCGCAGCATGGCGCAATTGTCCATTATGAGGCAACTCCTGAAACTGATGTCGTTCTGAAACCGGAAGGCTTGATCCTGATAGACTCTGGGGCTCAATACCAGGATGGTACTACAGATATTACCCGTACCATAGCCTTGGGGACCGTATCTGAAGAGATGAAGCATATTTATACCTTGGTTCTGAAAGCGCATATTCAGTTGGAATTGGCTAAATTCCCCGATGGTGCATCAGGAACACAGTTGGATGCTGTAGGTAGAGAGTGTATGTGGCGTGAAGGATATAATTTCTTGCATGGTACAGGCCATGGAGTAGGTTCGTATCTCTGTGTGCACGAAGGCCCTCATCAAATAAGAATGGAGTGGATGCCTACACCTTTGAGAGCTGGAATGACCTTGACGGATGAGCCTGGTTTGTATCTGGCAGGTAAGTTCGGCGTAAGAATAGAAAATACGGTGCTGATTTCAGACTACATGTCTACTGAGTTCGGTAAATTCCTGCAGATAGAGCCTCTAACTCTTTGTCCTATAGATACCACTCCTATAGATGTTGATATGTTGTTGCCTGAAGAGATTGACTGGCTCAATGCTTATCATCATTCAGTTTATGAAAAATTGTCTCCTTTCCTTGATGAAGAGGAGAAAAAATGGCTTGAAAATGCTACAAAACCCATAAAATGAACCTTTTAGAGTAAAAAGTTGAAGAAAAACTTGGTAGTTTGATAAAATAGATGTAATTTTGCACCCGCAAATTGTGGCATTGCCATATTTCGCATTGAATAACATAAGTTTAACATAATAAATTAAAAGCAAAAAAAATGATTATTGTACCAGTTAAAGACGGTGAGAACATCGAGAGAGCTCTCAAGAAGTTTAAGAGAAAATTCGAAAAGACAGGTGTCGTTAAGGAGCTTCGTGCTCGTCAGCAGTATGACAAGCCTTCTGTTTTGAAGCGTCTCAAGATGGAACACGCCATCTACGTACAGCAGTTGCGTGCAAACGAGGAATAAAAGTAAAAAATCCTCAAAAAATTTGGTAGTTTAAAATAATTTTCGTAACTTCGTTGCCGAAATGAAAAAGGTACGACGTTATGTTGAGTATAGATAAGTTCTTGGAATATTTGCGCTCTGAACTGAACAGGTCGCAGAGGACGGTAGAAAACTATCGCGAAGATTTGAAACTCTTTGAGCAGTATGCTAGGAACTTATCTGAATCCTTCACTTGGGAATCTGTTGATTCTGATATGATTCGCAACTGGATGGAGCATATGATAGATGCAGGAAATAAGGCAACCTCGGTTAATCGCCGGTTGAGTGCTTTGAAAATGTTCTATCGGTTTGCTTTAGTCAGACATTATGTGGAGTCGGATCCCGCTCATAGCCTCAAAGGACCTAAGGAAAGTAAACCGCTACCTCAATTCTTGAAAGAAAATGAGATGGATGAGTTGCTTGACAGGAAAATGTGGGGCGATGATTATAATAATGTACGCGCACGTACTATTATAATATTGTTCTATGAGACGGGGATGCGATTGTCAGAGTTGATAGGGCTTGATGTTGACGATGTGAACTTTATCAAAAAAGAGATAAAGATTACGGGTAAGGGAAACAAACAACGTATAGTTCCTTTTGGTGACGAGCTTAAAAATGCTCTTTCGGAATATTTGGCTCTAAGAGCACAAAGAGTGATGGTTAGGTCTGGAGCTCTTTTGCTTGCGGATAAGGGCGGACGGATGAGTCCGGTTCAAGTCAGAGAAATCGTGAAGGAGAACCTCGCAAGGGTTTGCTCGTTGAAAAAGAAAAGCCCGCACGTGTTGAGGCATACGTTTGCTACTGCAATGTTGAATCATGGTGCTGGAATAGAAAGTTTGAAAAGACTGTTAGGACATGCGAAACTCTCGACGACCGAGATTTATACGCATACAACGTTTGAACAGTTGAAACGAGTTTATATTGAAGCCCATCCTCGGGCGTAACCTTTAAAAAATGGAGGTAACTATGGAAATTAAGATTCAGTCGATTCACTTCGACGCTACCGAGAAGTTACAGGCGTTTATCGAAAAGAAAGCCGCCAAGTTAGAAAAAACTTTTGAAGATATACAGAAAGTAGAGGTGCAATTAAAGGTCGTGAAGCCTGCTACTGCCTTGAATAAGGAAGTTCATCTGGAAGTTGCTGTCCCTGGAACCAAGTTGTTCGTAGAAAAGACATGTGACACTTTTGAGGAAGGAATTGATCAGGCAGTGGACTCAATGAAGGTTCAATTGACCAAATTTAAAGAAAAATCAAGGAATCGATAAAAAAAACTCGAAAAAATTTTGTTGATTCAAAAAATAGTTGTATCTTTGCAGCCGTTTTCCGATAGATGGAAATTTAGCCGTATTGCGGCTGCAAAGATTGCCTCTTTAGCTCAGTTGGCCAGAGCACGTGATTTGTAATCTCGGGGTCGTTGGTTCGAATCCGACAAGAGGCTCAGAAAAAAGAAAAGTTTGGGTAGTTACCAGAGTGGCCAAATGGGGCAGACTGTAAATCTGCTGGCTATGCCTTCGGTGGTTCGAATCCATCACTACCCACTTTCTTTGATAAGCGGAAATAGCTCAGTTGATAGAGCACTAGCCTTCCAAGCTGGGGGTCGCGGGTTTGAGTCCCGTTTTCCGCTCAATTTATTAACTTGCTGTAATAGCTCAGTGGTAGAGCACTTCCTTGGTAAGGAAGAGGTCCTGAGTTCAACTCTCAGTTACAGCTCTATCGTTCTAGATGTTTAGGATGGTAGAGGAACAGATTATTCATTTATATAAATAAAAAGAAAAGCTATGGCTAAAGAAGAATTCGTGCGTACCAAACCGCATGTTAACATTGGTACAATTGGTCATGTTGACCATGGTAAGACTACTCTGACCGCTGCTATCTCTAAGGTATTGAACGAGAAGCTCGGTACATCTGAGGCAGTTAAGTCATTCGATCAGATTGATAATGCTCCTGAGGAGAAAGAGCGTGGTATCACTATCAACTCAGCTCACATTGAGTATGAAACAGAAAAGCGTCACTATGCACACGTTGACTGTCCTGGACACGCTGACTATGTAAAGAACATGGTTACTGGTGCTGCTCAGATGGATGGTGCTATCTTGGTTTGTGCTGCTACGGATGGTCCTATGCCACAGACACGTGAGCACGTACTTCTTGCACGTCAGGTAAACGTACCTCGTTTGGTTGTTTTCTTGAACAAGTGCGATATGGTTGACGATGAGGAGATGCTTGAGCTCGTTGAGATGGAGCTTCGTGAGATCCTCGAGCAGTATGGTTATGAGGAGGATACTCCAATTGTACGCGGTTCTGCTCTCGGTGCTTTGAATGGTGTTGAGAAGTGGGTTAAGTCTGTTGAGGCTTTGATGGATACAGTTGATGAGTGGATTCAGGAGCCAGAGCGCGAGATTGATAAGCCATTCTTGATGCCTATCGAGGGTGTATTCTCAATTACAGGTCGTGGTACTGTTGCTACAGGTCGTATTGAGACAGGTCGTTGCAAGGTAGGTGACGAAGTTCAGTTGCTCGGTCTTGGTGAGGACAAGAAGTCAGTTATTACTGGTGTTGAGATGTTCCGTAAGATTCTTGCTGAGGGTGAAGCTGGTGATAATGTAGGTTTGCTTCTCCGTGGTATCGATAAGGCTGAGGTTAAGCGTGGTATGGTAGTTGTACACCCAGGTGCTATTACTCCTCACGATCACTTCAAGGCTTCTATCTATGTATTGAAGAAGGAAGAGGGTGGTCGTCACACTCCATTCGGTAACAAGTATCGTCCTCAGTTCTATCTCCGTACTATGGACTGTACAGGTGAGATCAAGCTTCCAGAGGGAGTTGAGATGGTAATGCCTGGTGATAACGTAGAGATTGAGGTAGAGTTGATCTACAAGGTTGCTTTGAACGAGGGTCTTCGTTTCGCTATCCGTGAGGGTGGTCGTACAGTAGGTTCTGGTCAGATTACAACAATTCTCGACGATATCAAGTAATTTAGATTTATCTAATTTGCTATATATAACAGACTCCCCTCCTACGGGAGAGGGAGTCTATCTACGGGTTTAGCTCAGTTGGTAGAGCACTGGTCTCCAAAACCAGGTGTCGAGGGTTCGAGCCCTTCAACCCGTGCTAAATAGAAGATAATATGAATAAAATAGTAAATTATTGCAAGGCATGTTACGATGAACTTGCGCATAAGACTACTTGGCCATCACGTGCCGAACTTACTCATAGTGCAATGGTTGTATTATCTGCTTCCCTAGTCATTGCACTTGTTGTGTTCGCGATGGATTCTATTTTCAAAGCCTTTATGGGTGTAGTTTATCCAGGTTAATTTTTTAAGGAAATGGCAGACGCAGGAAATAAATGGTATGTGCTTAAAGCCGTTAGTGGTAAAGAAGCTAAGGTGAAAGAATACATCGAAGCTGAAATGAAGCACAATGATTTACTAGCAGCAAATGTTTCTCAGGTGTTGATTCCAGTTGAGAAGCATGCAACTGTGCGTAATGGAAAGAGAGTCGTTAAAGAAAAGGTCTCTCTTCCAGGTTATGTTTTTGTGGAGGCCAAACTGAAGGGTGATGTAGCGCATACGTTGCGTTTCCTCCCTAATGTTTTGGGTTTCCTTGGAGGTTTGGATGAACCAACACCAGTTCCACAGCGCGATATCAATCGTATGCTGGGTTCTGCAGAGGAGACTGAGTTTGAGGAGAATCTTGATTGTCCTTACTTGGTTAATGATACCGTTAAGGTTATGGAAGGTCCATTCAGTGGTTTCAGCGGAATCGTTGAAGAGGTTAATGCTGAAAAGCATAAGCTGAAAGTTACGGTTAAGATTTTCGGACGTAAAACTCCGTTGGAATTAGGTTTTATGCAAGTAGAAAAGGAATAGGATTCTGTTACGAGATTGTTATTCCTTATAAGTTTCAATTTTAAATATTAACAAAGAAATGGCTAAAGAAGTTGCTGGATTAATCAAATTACAGATTAAAGGTGGCGCTGCGAATCCTTCACCTCCAGTAGGACCTGCATTGGGTTCTAAGGGTATTAACATTATGGGATTCTGCAAGGAATTCAACGCCCGTACCCAGGACAAAGCAGGTAAAGTGTTGCCAGTAGTTATTACTTATTATACTGACAAGTCTTTTGATTTTATTATCAAGACTCCACCTGCTGCAGTTCAATTGAAAGAGGCTGCCAAAATCAAGTCAGGTTCTGCTCAGCCTAATCGTCAGAAGGTTGCTTCTCTTACTTGGGATCAGGTAAAGGTAATCGCTGAGGATAAGATGAAGGACTTGAACTGCTTTACTGTAGAATCAGCTATGAAGCTCATCGCTGGTACTGCAAGAAGTATGGGTATTACTGTAAAAGGGGACTTCCCTGGTAAATAATTTAAAACTTCAATTAGAAAAATGAGTAAACTGACAAAAAATCAAAAATCAGTAGCTGATAAGGTTGAAGCAGGGAAGGCATACACATTGAAGGAGGCTTCAGAGTTGGTAAAGGAAATTACCACTACCAAGTTTGATGCATCTCTTGATATTGATGTACGCTTAGGTGTTGATCCACGTAAGGCTAACCAGATGGTTCGTGGCGTTGTTTCATTGCCAAACGGAACAGGTAAGGTTACTCGTGTGCTCGCACTCTGTACTCCTGATCAGGAAGCTGCTGCTAAGGAAGCAGGCGCTGATTATGTAGGTCTTGACGAATACGTTGAGAAGATTAAGGGTGGTTGGACAGATATTGATGTCATCATCACAATGCCTTCTTGTATGGGTAAGATTGGTCCTTTGGGTCGTGTACTCGGTCCTCGTGGTTTGATGCCTAACCCAAAGAGTGGCACTGTAACTATGGATGTTGCTAAGGCAGTAAAGGAAGTTAAGCAAGGTAAGATTGACTTTAAGGTTGATAAGGCTGGTATTATCCATACTTCAATCGGTAAGGTTAGCATGACTCCTGAGCAGATCTATGGAAATGCTAAGGAATTCATCAACACAGTTATCAAGCTGAAGCCTGCTGCTGCTAAAGGTACATATATCAAGAGTATCTTTATTTCTAGCACTATGAGTAAGGGTATCAAGATTGATCCTAAATCAGTTGAATAACTCTAAAAGTTTTGTAAAATGAAGAAAGAAGTTAAAGATACTATTATCGCTGAACTTGGACAGAAGTTGCAGGAGTTTCCTCATTTCTATCTTGTAGATGTTACAGGATTGAATGCTGAGAAGACAAGCGCACTCCGTCGTAAGTGCTTCCAGAGCGAGATTAAGATGGTTGTTGTTAAGAATTCCTTGCTTCACAAGGCGTTCGAGGCTTCAGATATCGATTTCTCTGAGCTCTATGGCTGCTTGAAGGGTACTACTGCTGTAATGTTTGCCAATACAGCTAATGTACCAGCTAAGTTGTTGAAGGAATATGACAAGGAAGGTGTTCCAACACTGAAGGCTGCTTATGCAGAGGAAAGCTTCTACGTTGGCGCAGACAAACTTGCAGAACTTTCAGCTCTCAAGAGCAAGAACGAAGTTATCGCAGAGATTGTTGCTTTGCTCCAGTCACCTGCAAAGAACGTTGTTTCAGCTCTTCAATCAGGAAGCAACACTATTCATGGTGTGCTTAAGACATTGGGCGAGCGTCCTGAGTAATCAATCACAATGTTATCATTAATTATAGTATAAACAAAAATAAAATTTAGAATAAAATGGCAGATATCAAAGCTATTGCAGAAGAGTTAGTAAATCTTACTGTTAAGGAAGTTAATGAGTTGGCAACAGTCCTCAAGGACGAGTATGGTATTGAGCCTGCTGCTGCAGCTGTAGCTGTAGCTGCTGGTCCTGCTGCTGGTGGTGCAGCTGCAGCTGAGGAGAAGTCTACATTCGACGTAGTCCTCGCTGAGGTTGGTGGCGCTAAGCTCCAGGTTGTAAAGGCTGTTAAGGAGGCTTGTGGTCTCGGTTTGAAAGAGGCTAAGGATCTCGTAGACGGTGCTCCTTCTACAATCAAGGAAGGTGTAGCTAAGGACGAGGCTGAGAACCTTAAGAAGGCTATCGAAGAGGCCGGTGCTAAGGTAGAGCTCAAGTAATTAGAGTAATACATTTTTTATATAAATGGTTAGGATTCTCCAAGTAGGTGAGTCCTAACCTTTTTGTGTCTTTTATTATATTATTAATAAAACCCATTTAATAACTTCTAATGGCTACAAAAATTGTTGATAACAGAGTAAATTTTGCCAGCGTGCATAATCCGTATCCATATCCGGATTTCCTCGATGTGCAGTTAAAGTCTTTCAAGGACTTCTTACAGTTGGATACTCCGCCTGAGGAACGCAAGAATGACGGTTTGTATAAGGTGTTCTCTGAGAACTTCCCTATTACCGATACACGTAACAATTTCGTTCTTGAGTTCTTGGATTACTATATCGACCCTCCTCGCTATTCTATTGATGAGTGTTTGGAGCGTGGTCTTACATATAGTGTACCTTTGAAGGCTAAGATGAAACTGTATTGTACTGATCCTGATCATGAGGATTTCGGTACATTTATTCAGGATGTGTTCCTTGGTACTATCCCATATATGACCGATAATGGTACTTTCGTGATTAATGGTGCTGAGCGTGTTGTTGTTTCTCAGCTTCATCGCTCTCCTGGTGTGTTCTTTAGCCAGGGTGTTCATGCAAATGGTACCATGCTTTATTCTGCTCGTATCATTCCTTTCAAGGGAAGCTGGATTGAATTTGCAACTGACATTAACAATGTAATGTATGCATATATCGATCGTAAGAAGAAATTGCCTGTAACCACATTGTTGCGTGCTATTGGTTACGAACAGGATAAGGATATTCTTCAGATTTTTGATCTCGCCGAGGAGGTGAAGGTTAACAAGAAGAATATGAAGGCTGCTATTGGTCGTAAGCTTGCTGCTCGTGTTTTGAAGAGTTGGAATGAGGACTTCGTTGATGAGGATACTGGTGAAGTAGTATCTATCGAGCGTAATGAAGTAATCATGGAGCGTGAGACTGAACTTACTGCTGATAATATTGAGGAGATTGTTGAGAGTGGAGCTCAGACTGTTCTGCTTCATAAGGATGAGGAAGCTGCCAACAAGTTTACTATTATCTTCAATACTTTGGCAAAGGATCCAAGTAACTCTGAGAAGGAAGCTGTTAACTATATCTATCGTCAGTTGCGTAATGCTGATCCTGCAGATGACGCAAGTGCACGTGAGGTTTTCCAAAACCTGTTCTTCTCGGATAAGCGTTATGATCTGGGTGAGGTAGGTCGTTATCGTATCAATAAGAAATTGAATCTTGATACTGACATTGATGTTCGTGTCTTGACTAAGGAAGATATTATTGAGATCATTAAATATCTTATTCAGCTGATCAACTCTAGTGCAACAGTTGACGATATCGACCACTTGTCTAATCGTCGTGTTCGTACTGTAGGTGAGCAGTTGGCTAACCAGTTCTCTATTGGTTTGGCACGTATGACCCGTACTATCCGTGAACGTATGAATGTTCGCGACAATGAGGTGTTTACTCCAACAGATTTGATTAATGCTAAGACAATTTCTAGTGTTATCAATTCTTTCTTTGGAACTAATCCATTGTCACAGTTCATGGACCAGACTAACCCTCTGGCTGAGGTAACTCATAAGCGTCGTCTTTCTGCCTTAGGTCCTGGTGGTTTGTCTCGTGAGCGTGCCGGTTTCGAGGTTCGTGACGTACATTATACACACTATGGTCGTCTTTGTCCTATTGAGAGTCCTGAAGGTCCAAACATCGGTTTGATTTCTTCTCTCTGTATGTATGCAAAGATTAATGATCTTGGTTTTATTGTTACTCCTTACCGTAAGGTGAATGATAGCAAGGTCGATATGGCTAATGAGGATGTTGTATACTTGACTGCTGAGGATGAAGAGTCTAAGATTATCGGTCAGGGTAATGCGCCTTTGACTGTTGATGGTTCTTTCATTCGTGATGTAGTAAAGTGTCGTCAGGATGCTGATTATCCTGTTGTAGGTCCGGATCAAGTTGATTATGTTGACGTCTCTCCACAGCAGATTGCTTCTGTATCCGCAGGTTTGATTCCATTCTTGGAGCATGATGATGGTCACCGTGCGTTGATGGGATGTAACATGATGCGTCAGGCTGTACCATTGCTTCATAATGATGCACCAATAGTTGGTACTGGTCTTGAGAAGCAAGTTTGTGAGGATTCACGTACTATGGTTACTGCAGAAGGTGAGGGCGTTATCGAATATGTTGATGCTACAACTATCCGTATCCTTTACGATCGCACAGAAGACGATGAGTTTGTAAGCTTCGAACCAGCTTTGAAGGAGTATCGTATTCCTAAGTTCCGTCGTACCAACCAGAATATGACCATCGACTTGCGTCCTATCTGTAATAAGGGACAGCGTGTAAAGAAGGGTGATATCCTGACTGAGGGTTATGCGACAGAAAACGGTGAGTTGGCTTTGGGCCGTAATTTGCTTGTAGCTTATATTCCTTGGAAGGGTTACAACTATGAGGATGCTGTTGTTATTTCTGAACGTATGGTTCGTGATGACGTATTGACATCTGTACATGTTGACGAATACTCTCTTGATGTCCGTGAAACTAAGCGTGGAGTAGAGGAATTCACATCTGATATCCCTAATGTCAGCGAGGAAGCTACAAAGGATCTTGATGATAATGGTATCGTGCGTGTTGGTGCAAGAATTGAACCAGGTGATATCATGATTGGTAAGATCTCGCCTAAGGGTGAAAGTGATCCTTCACCAGAAGAGAAGTTGCTTCGCGCTATCTTTGGTGATAAGGCTGGTGATGTGAAGGATTCTTCATTGAAGGCAAATCCATCATTGAGCGGTGTTGTTATTGACAAGAAGTTGTTCTCTCGTGCTATCAAGACCCGTGAGTCAAAGAAGCAGGATAAGATTATTCTTGCTAAGATTGATGAGGAGTATGAGGCAAAGGGTGATGACTTGAAGGATATCCTCGTAGACAAGTTACTTACGCTTACAGAAGGTATGACTTCTGAGGGTGTTAAGGATTATACAGGTGCTGAGATTATCACCAAGGGCAGTACCTTTACTGCTACAGCCTTGAAGAATTTGGAGTATGATGGTGTTCAGTCTAATAAGTGGACTAAGGATGAGCATACCAATGGCTTGATTCAGAGACTTATTATGAACTATATCCGCAAGTATAAGCAACTTGATGCTGAATTAAAGCGTCGTAAGTTTGCTATCACTATTGGTGATGAACTTCCATCAGGTATTCTTCAGATGGCTAAGGTATATATTGCTAAGAAGCGTAAGATCCAGGTTGGTGATAAACTTGCCGGTCGTCATGGTAATAAGGGTATTGTGTCTAAGGTAGTTCGTTTGGAGGATATGCCATTTATGGCTGACGGTCGTCCTGTTGATATGGTATTGAATCCATTGGGTGTGCCTTCACGTATGAACCTTGGTCAGATATTCGAGTGTATCTTGGGTGCTGCAGGTAAAAAGTTGGGTGTAAAGTTTGCTACTCCTATCTTTGATGGTGCTAAATTGGATGATCTCTCTGAATGGACAGATAAGGCAGGCTTGCCACGTTTCTGCTCAACTTATCTTTATGATGGTGAGACAGGAGAGCAGTTTGACCAGCCAGCTACTGTTGGTATGACTTACTTCTTGAAGTTAGGTCATATGGTTGAGGATAAGATGCACGCTCGTTCTATCGGTCCATACTCTTTGATTACACAACAGCCACTTGGTGGTAAAGCACAGTTTGGTGGTCAGCGATTCGGAGAGATGGAGGTCTGGGCTATCGAGGCATTCGGTGCAAGCCACGTTTTGCAGGAGATCCTGACTGTTAAGTCAGATGATGTTGTAGGACGTAGTAAGGCATACGAAGCAATCGTAAAGGGCGATCCAATGCCAACTCCTGGTATTCCTGAGTCACTTAACGTATTGCTCCATGAGCTTCGTGGCCTTGGTTTGAGCATCAAACTTGATTAATTTTGAGAACCCCTAATTTATATATAGAAACATGGCTTTCAAAAAAGATACAAAGGTAAAGAATAATTTTACGAAGATTACCATCGGTCTCGCTTCGCCAGAGGAGATCTTGGAAAATTCGTATGGTGAGGTTACTAAACCGGAAACCATTAATTATCGTACATATAAGCCGGAGCGTGATGGCTTGTTCTGCGAGCGTATTTTTGGTCCTACTAAGGACTATGAATGCGCCTGCGGCAAGTACAAGCGTATCCGTTATAAGGGAATCGTCTGCGACCGATGCGGTGTAGAGGTTACAGAGAAGAAAGTTCGTCGTGAACGCTCTGGTCACATTGAGCTTGTCGTACCTGTTGCTCATATTTGGTATTTCCGTTCTCTTCCAAATAAGATTGGTTACCTTTTAGGTATGCCGACCAAGAAACTTGATGCTGTCATTTACTACGAGAAGTATGTAGTTATCCAGCCTGGTATTCTTGAGGGAAAGACTGATGCTGATGGTCTTGAATTGAACGGTTCTCACAAACTTGATCTCTTGTCAGAAGATGAATATATGGCTCTTCTTGACCAGTATGATCCTAATGGTGACAATGAACTTTTGGACGATACGGACCCTAATAAGTTTATCGCAAAAATGGGTGCTGAAGCAATTTATCAGTTGCTCCAGAATGTAGACCTTGACTCTTTGTCATACGAACTCCGCGATCGCGCAAATAACGATTCAAGTCAGCAGCGTAAAACTGAGGCTCTGAAGCGTCTGCAAGTTGTAGAAGGTTTCCGTGCTAGTAAAGGTATTAACAAGCCAGAATGGATGATCATGAAGATTATTCCTGTTACTCCACCTGAGCTTCGTCCGTTGGTACCATTGGATGGTGGTCGTTTTGCAACATCAGACTTGAATGACCTCTATCGTCGTGTGATTATCCGTAACAACCGTTTGAAGAGATTGGTTGAAATCAAGGCTCCTGAGGTTATTCTCCGTAACGAGAAGCGTATGTTGCAGGAGGCTGTTGACAGCTTGTTCGACAACTCACGCAAGAGTTCTGCTGTAAAGAGTGAGAGCAATCGTCCTTTGAAGTCACTCTCTGACTCTTTAAAGGGTAAGCAGGGTCGTTTCCGTCAGAACTTGCTGGGTAAGCGTGTTGACTATTCTGCCCGTTCTGTAATCGTTGTAGGTCCAGAGTTGAAGATGGGTGAGTGTGGTCTTCCTAAACTGATGGCTGCAGAGCTTTACAAACCATTTATCATCCGTAAGTTGATAGAGCGTGGTATCGTAAAGACTGTTAAGAGTGCCAAGAAGATTGTTGATCGTCGCGAGCCAGTTATCTGGGATATTCTTGAAAATGTAATGAAGGGTCATCCGGTTATGTTGAACCGTGCCCCTACGCTTCACCGACTCGGTATCCAGGCATTCCAGCCTAAGATGATTGAGGGTAAGGCTATTCAGTTGCATCCATTGGCATGTACAGCGTTCAACGCCGACTTCGATGGTGACCAGATGGCTGTTCACCTTCCATTGAGCAATGAGGCTGTTTTGGAGGCTCAAATCCTGATGCTTCAGAGTCATAACATTCTCAACCCAGCTAATGGTGCGCCTATCACCGTTCCTTCTCAGGATATGGTGCTTGGTCTTTACTATATTACTAAGATTCGTCCAGGTGCAAAGGGTGAGGGCTTGACATTCTATGGTCCTGAAGAGGCATTGATTGCTCGTAACGAGGGCCGATGTGATCTTCATGCTTTGATTAAGGTTGTAGTTGATGACTTGGTTGATGGTACAATCCAGAAACGAATGGTAGAAACTTCTGTTGGACGTGTTATCGTTAATGGTATCATTCCTGATGAAGTTGGCTTCTTCAATGATGTGATTTCCAAGAAAACCCTCCGTGGTTTGATTTCTAATGTTATCAAGGCTGTTGGTATGGCTAAGGCTTGTGAATTCCTTGATGGAATCAAGAACTTAGGTTATCGTATGGCTTATGTCGCAGGATTGTCATTCAACCTTGGTGATATTATTATTCCACCAGAGAAGGAAGCTATTGTTGAGCGCGGTCGCAAGGAGGTTGAGGAAATTACCAATAACTATAATATGGGTTTCATCACCAACAAGGAACGATACAACCAGGTTATTGATGCGTGGACTCACGTAAATACAGATTTGGGTAATATCTTGATGAAGGAGATGACCGAAGCTGACCAGGGATTCAACGCCGTATACATGATGCTTGATTCCGGAGCCCGTGGTTCTAAGGATCAGATTAAGCAGTTGTCTGGTATGCGTGGTTTGATGGCTAAACCTCAGAAGGCTGGTGCAGAGGGCGCGCAGATCATCGAGAACCCTATCCTTTCTAACTTTAAGGAGGGTATGTCTGTATTGGAGTACTTTATCGCTTCTCACGGTGCCCGTAAGGGTCTTGCTGATACAGCTATGAAGACTGCCGATGCTGGTTATTTGACTCGTCGTCTTGTAGACGTTTCTCACGATGTTATTATCACCGAAGAGGATTGTGGTACATTGCGTGGCTTGGTTTGTACAGCTTTAAAGAATGGTGATGAGATTATTTCATCTCTTTATGAGCGTATTTTGGGTCGTGTTTCTGTGCATGATGTTATTCATCCAACAACTGGTGAACTGATTGTCAAATCTGGTGAAGAAATCACCGAGGCTAAGGCAAAGGCTATTGATGAATCTCCTATCGAGAGTGTTGAAATTCGTTCGGTTCTCACCTGTGAGAGCAAAAAGGGTGTCTGCATGAAGTGCTATGGCCGTAACTTGGCAACGGCCCGTATGGTACAGTTGGGTGAAGCCGTTGGTGTCATCGCTGCTCAAGCTATTGGTGAGCCAGGTACACAGTTGACTCTCCGTACATTCCACGCCGGTGGTATTGCATCTAATGCTGCTGCCAATGCTAAGATTGCTGCGAAGAATAAGTCTCGTATCGAGTTTGATGAGTTGAGTACAGTACCATTCGTAGAGGAAGATGAGGAAGGAAACGATATCAAATGCGAAAAGGTAGTAAGCCACTTGGCTGAAATTCGTTTCGTGGATCCTAATACAAACATCGTTCTTGCAACTTTGAATGTTCCTTATGGTTCTTCATTGTATCACAAGGAGGGTGAAATCGTCGAGAAGGATACCGTTATCGCCCGTTGGGATCCATTCAACGCCGTTATCGTCAGCCAGTATGCCGGTACATTGAAGTTCAATGACGTTCAGAAGGATCAGACTTATCGTGCTGAGGTCGATGAGACTACAGGTTTGGAGGAGAAAATTATCACCGATTCCAAGAATAAGGCAATGGTTCCATCTTGTGATGTTATCGATGCTAATGGTGAAATCCTTGGTACATACAACTTCCCTGTAGGTGGTCACTTGGCTGTTGAGGATGGACAGACAATTAATACCGGTGAGGTTTTGGTTAAGATTCCTCGTGCTGTAGGTGGTGCAGGTGATATCACTGGTGGTCTCCCTCGTGTAACTGAGCTTCTTGAGGCTCGCAACCCTTCTAACCCTGCTGTTGTATCTGAAATCGATGGTGAGGTAACTATGGGTAAGGTAAAGCGTGGTAACCGTGAGATCATCGTAACATCTAAGACTGGCGATCAGAAGAAGTATCTTGTATCTCTTTCTAAGCAGATCTTGGTACAGGAACATGATGCTGTACGTGCTGGTACTCCTCTTTCTGATGGTAGTGTAACTCCTGGCGATATTCTCGCCATCATGGGTCCTACCGCTGTTCAGGAGTATATTGTTAACCAGATCCAGGACGTTTACCGTCTTCAGGGTGTGGCTATTAATGATAAGCATTTTGAGGTTGTGGTACGTCAGATGATGCGTAAGGTTCGTATTGACGATCCAGGTGATACTACCTTCTTGGAGCAAGAGTTGGTTGATAAACTTGACTTTGCAGAAGAGAATGATCGTATCTGGGGTAAGAAGGTTGTTACTGACGGTGGTGATAGTGAAAGTCTCAAACCTGGTCAGATCATAACGGCTCGTAGATTGCGTGATGAGAATTCAGCATTGAAGCGTCGCGACTTGAAACTTGTACAGGTTCGTGATGCCGTATCTGCAACTTCTACACAGATCCTTCAGGGTATTACTCGTGCTGCTCTTGGTACTAAGAGCTTTATGAGTGCTGCATCATTCCAGGAAACTACTAAGGTTTTGAATGAGGCTGCTATCCGTGGTAAGGTTGATTACCTTGAGGGTATGAAGGAGAATGTAATCTGTGGTCACTTGATTCCTGCAGGTACTGGTCTTCGTCAGTGGGATAAGCTCATCGTAGGCTCTAAAGAAGAATATGAGCGTATGCAGGCTAATAAGAAAAATGTGCTCGACTATGCTGATTCTCCAATAGGAGAATAATCGTAGAATAGAGTACTATATATAAATAGGTATAATGAGGGTGCGTCATAAGTCTATGGCGCACCCTTTTGTTATCTGCAACTGATGAAAAAAAGCAAAGAATCAGGATTCCATCTTCTGTTGTCTTATGATGTTTTTTTAAAATAAGTGGCAGATTATTCGTTTTTTTCAGATATTATGTGTAAATTTGCACTATCATTTAAAGTTTAATCCTATTAACTTAGTAAAATTATGGAAGAAAATAAGAATAATCAACAGCAGCAGAATCAGTTCCAGATGGGCATCAGCCCTGAAGTTGCAGAGGGTACATACTCTAACTTGGCACTGATTACACATTCTAGTTCAGACTTCATCTTGGATTTCGCATGTGCACTTCCTGGCATGCCTGCACCTCAGATCAAGAGTCGTGTTATCATGGCACCTGAGCATGCTAAGCGATTGCTCCAGGCATTGCAGAGTAATATTTATAACTACGAGCAGTCCTTCGGTAAAATTGAGTTGCCTGATGAGCAAGAACGTACAATCGCTCCATTCGGCACACCAAAAGGTGAGGCATAATGTACTACAGCATACATACTAAGACTAAATTCTCTGCTAAATTCCGCTTTTTCTTTATAATATTCGTTTTTAATAGTTATATAAAGTTAAAACCAACCCTCCTTTTTTAAAAGTCTCCTTAATATTTAGGTAGTTTGCCGAAAAAATCGTACCTTTGCACCCCGAAAAGGCTCTATAAAGTAGTGGCTTACATCGAAATAAGACAATAAATAAAAATAAATATATAAATTAAAAAGTAAAATTATGCCTACTATTTCACAGTTAGTAAGAAAAGGCAGACGAGTTCTTGTAGACAAGAGCAAGTCACCAGCTTTGGATTCTTGTCCTCAGCGTCGTGGTGTTTGTGTTCGTGTTTATACAACAACTCCTAAGAAGCCTAATTCAGCAATGCGTAAAGTTGCACGTGTACGTTTGACAAACTCAAAGGAAGTAAACTCTTATATTCCAGGAGAGGGTCACAACTTGCAGGAGCACTCAATTGTTTTGGTTCGCGGTGGTCGTGTAAAGGATCTTCCTGGTGTACGTTATCACATTGTCCGTGGTACACTTGATACTGCAGGTGTTGCGAATCGTACACAGCGTCGTTCTAAGTACGGAGCTAAGCGTCCTAAGGCAAAGAAGTAATATAGCTTCTTAAATTTTAGACAAAACCGCAGACTCACGGTCGGAGAAGGTCGGGAGTTGGGGGTAAAATATTTAATATAAGTTTTGCTGGAGAAGTAATCAGGTTGAGTAAATGCTCGGGTGCGAGCGTTGAAGAACATTATACAGCCCCATGCAGAATTGAAAAAAAGTTTTATTTAAAATGAGAAAAGCAAAACCAAAGAAGAGAGTGATCCTTCCAGATCCTGTCTTCAATGACCAGAAGGTCTCAAAGTTCGTAAATCATTTGATGTATGATGGAAAGAAGAATACATCTTATGAGATTTTCTACAATGCACTTGACATTGTAAAGGCTAAGATGTCTAACGAGGAAAAGTCTGCTCTTGAAATCTGGAAGCAGGCACTTGATAATATTACTCCTCAGGTAGAGGTTAAGAGCCGTCGTATCGGTGGTGCAACCTTCCAGGTTCCTACAGAGATTCGTCCTGATCGTAAGGAGAGTATTTCTATGAAGAATCTTATTCTTTTTGCACGTAAGCGCGGTGGTAAGACTATGGCTGATAAGCTTGCTGCAGAGATTATGGATGCTTTTAATAATCAGGGTGGTGCTTTTAAGCGTAAGGAGGATATGCATCGTATGGCTGAGGCTAACCGTGCGTTCGCTCACTTTAGATTCTAATTTAATATATAATATAGTTAAAAGAAAATGGCAAATCGCGATTTACATTTGACTCGTAACATCGGTATCATGGCGCATATCGATGCTGGTAAGACTACAACTTCTGAGCGTATTTTGTTCTATACAGGTAAGACTCATAAGATTGGTGAGGTACACGATGGTGCTGCTACAATGGACTGGATGGCCCAGGAGCAGGAGCGTGGTATTACTATCACTTCTGCGGCTACAACTTGCAACTGGAACTATCTCGGTAAGTCTTATAAGATCAACTTGATCGATACTCCGGGACACGTAGACTTCACTGCTGAGGTTGAGCGTTCTCTCCGTGTACTTGATGGTGCTGTTGCTACATATTCTGCAGCTGATGGTGTTCAGCCACAGTCTGAGACAGTATGGCGTCAGGCTGATAAGTATAATGTACCTCGTATCGGTTATGTAAACAAGATGGACCGTTCTGGTGCTAACTTCTTCGAGACAGTTCAGCAGATGAAGGATATCTTGGGTGCTAATCCAATTGCTATTCAGATTCCTATTGGTGCAGAGGAGAACTTCAAAGGTGTAGTTGACCTCATCAAGATGAAGGCTATCCTTTGGCACGATGAAACTATGGGTGCTGAGTATGATGTAGAGGATATTCCTGCAGACTTGGCTGACGAGGCTGCTGAGTGGCGTGATAAGCTCCTTGAGGGTGCTGCAAACTTCGATGATGAGGTTATGGAACTTTATCTCGATGGTAAGGATATTCCAGAAGAAAAGCTTCTTGCTGCAATCCGTAAGGGTTGCTGTGCTATGGAGTGCTGCCCAATGTTGCTCGGTTCTTCATACAAGAACAAGGGTGTTCAGCCATTGCTCGACTATGTATGTGCATTCTTGCCTTCACCAATGGATACTCCAAATATCATCGGTACTAACCCTGATACAGAGGAGGAAGAGGATCGCAAACCATCTGAGGATGAACCAACATCTGCTCTCGCATTTAAGATTGCTACTGACCCATTCATGGGCCGCTTGGTATTCTTCCGCGTTTACTCAGGTAAGGTCGTTGCTGGTTCTTATGTTTACAACCCACGTTCTGGCAAGCGCGAGCGTATCAGCCGTCTGTTCCAGATGAACTCTAAGCAGGAAATCCCAATGGAGTCTATCGATGCTGGTGATATCGGTGCAGGTGTAGGTTTCAAGGATATCCGTACAGGTGATACACTCTGTGACGAGGAACACCCAATCGTATTGGAGTCTATGACATTCCCTGATACTGTGATTTCTATCGCAGTAGAGCCAAAGAGCCAGGCAGACATCGCTAAGATGGATAATGGTCTCGCTAAGTTGGCTGAGGAGGATCCAACCTTCACAGTTCGTACAGACGAGCAGAGCGGTCAGACAATTATCTCTGGTATGGGTGAGCTCCACTTGGATATCATCATCGACCGTTTGAAGCGTGAGTTCAAGGTTGAGTGTAATCAGGGTAAGCCTCAGGTTAACTACAAGGAGGCTATCACTAAGACTGCTCAGAGCCGTGAAACTTATAAGAAGCAGTCTGGTGGTCGTGGTAAGTTCGCTTGTATCGATGTAACCATCGGTCCTAAGGACGAGGATTACAAGGAAGGCGACTTGCAGTTCATCAACGAGGTTAAGGGTGGTAACGTTCCTAAGGAATTCATCCCATCTGTACAGAAGGGCTTCGCTGATTGCTTGTCAAATGGTGTACTCGGTGGCTTCCCAATGACAGGTTTGAAGGTTACTTTGACCGATGGTAGCTTCCACCCAGTTGACTCTGACCAGTTGTCATTCGAGTTGGTAGCACATCAGGCATTCAAGGTACTTTGCCCTAAGGCTGGTCCAGTTTTGATGGAGCCTATCATGAAGGTAGAGGTTGTTACTCCAGAAGAGAACATGGGTGACGTAATCGGTGACTTGAACAAGCGCCGTGGTCTCGTTCAGGGTATGGAAGAAGGTCGTAGCGGTGCTCGCATCGTAAAGGCAATGGTTCCATTGGCTGAGATGTTCGGTTATGTAACAGCTTTGCGTACTATCACTTCTGGTCGTGCAACAAGTTCTATGGAGTACGATCATCATGCACCTCTTTCTTCAACAATTGCTAAGGCTGTGTTGGAGGAGGTTAAGGGTCACGCAGAACTTCTTTAATAACAAAGAATAACGGTAAGATGAGGCGCTGCTTAGCGAATGACTCTTAAGCAGCGTACCTCTTCTTCCATTAGACTAAATAATTCATATAATAATAACTTAATTTTAAAATGAGTCAGAAAATCAGAATTAAGCTGAAGTCTTACGACCACCAGTTGGTTGACAAGTCAGCTGAGAAGATTGTGAAGGCTGTAAAGGCAACAGGCGCTATCGTTAGTGGTCCTATTCCATTGCCAACACACAAGCGTATTTTTACTGTAAACCGCAGTACTTTCGTTAACAAGAAGTCTCGCGAGCAGTTCCAGCTCTCAGATTTCAAGCGTCTCATTGACATCTACAGCTCAACAGCTAAGACAGTTGATGCCTTGATGAAGCTTGAATTGCCAAGTGGTGTAGAAGTAGAAATCAAAGTCTAATTATTTAAATTAAATTGAAATGCCAGGATTAATTGGAAAGAAAATCGGAATGACATCCGTTTTCAGTGCCGACGGTAAGAATATTCCGTGCACTGTTATCGAAGTAGGTCCTTGTGTTGTAACCCAGGTGAAAACTGTAGAAAAGGATGGTTACAAGGCTTATCAGTTAGGTTTCGAAGAGGCAAAGGAGAAGCGTACTTCTCAGCCTATGATGGGAATCTTCAAGAAGGCAGGCACAACACCTAAGAAGCACTTGGCCGAGTTCAAGTTTGATGAGGAGTACAACCTCGGTGACACAATTACAGTTGAAATCTTCAACGATTGCAAGTTCGTTGATGTAATTGGTACATCAAAGGGTAAAGGCTTCCAGGGCGTTGTTAAGCGTCACGGATTCGGTGGTGTAGGTCAGTCTACTCACGGTCAGGATGACCGCGCTCGTAAGCCGGGATCTATTGGTGCTTGTTCTTACCCTGCAAAGGTATTCAAGGGTATGCGCATGGGCGGCCAAATGGGAGGTGACAGAGTTACGACTCAGAACCTTCAGGTGTTAAAGGTAATTCCAGAGCAGAATCTTCTTATTGTTAAGGGTTCTTTCGCTGGATGCAAAGGTTCAACTGTTTTAATTGAGAAATAATGGAAGTTAGCGTATTAGATATCAAAGGTCAGGAGACCGGCCGCAAGGTAGCTCTTAATGATGCAGTCTTCGGCATTGAGCCTAACGATCACGTTCTCTATCTTGACGTAAAGCAGTATCTCGCTAACCAGCGTCAGGGTACAGCTAAGTCTAAGGAGAGAAGCGAGATGAGCGGTTCTACTCGTAAGCTTGGTCGTCAGAAGGGCGGCGGCGGTGCTCGCCGTGGTGATATTAACTCACCTGTACTCGTAGGTGGTGCTCGCGTTTTTGGTCCTAAACCACGTGATTACCGCTTCAAGCTCAACAAAAAAGTAAAGATTCTTGCTCGTAAGTCTGCTCTGTCTTATAAGGCACAGGAAAGCGCAATTGTAATGTTGGAAGACTTTACATTTGAGGCTCCAAAGACTAAAGAATTCTTAAGTATTATTAAGAATCTTAAAATTGAGGGCAAAAAAGTGCTCTTTGTTTTGCCAGAATCAAATAAAAATGTATATTTGTCTGCTCGTAACTTGCAGCGTGCTGAAGTTATCCTCGCATCAAACGTCAATTCGTATAAAGTTTTGAATGCTGATGTTGTAGTGATTACAGAAAAGTCGCTCGAGACTATCGACCAAATCTTAACAAAGTAAAAAGGAGATATTAGAATATGGCATTTATTATCAAACCATTGGTTACTGAGAAGATGACCAAGATTACAGACAAGCAGCCTAACCGCTATGGCTTCGTTGTTCGTCCTGAGGCTAATAAGCTCGAGATTAAGAAGGAAGTTGAGAGTCTGTATAATGTTACAGTAGTTGACGTGAACACTATTCGTTACGCTGGCAAGCGCTCTGCCCGTTATACAAAGGCTGGTCTTGTTAAGGGTCAGAAGAATGCGTTCAAGAAGGCAATCGTTACTCTTAAGGAGGGCGATACAATTGATTTTTACAGCAATATTTAAAATAAAAAATGGCAGTACGTAAATTAAAACCGGTTACTCCGGGTCAAAGACACAAAGTTATTGGCACGTTCGAGGATATTACTGCATCCGTGCCAGAGAAGTCTCTCGTTTACGGTAAACGTTCTACCGGCGGTCGAAACAACACCGGTAAGATGACCGTTCGCTACATTGGCGGTGGTCACAAGCAGAAGTATCGTTTAATCGACTTCAAACGTGAGAAAGATGGTGTTCCAGCAGTTGTTAAGACAATCGAGTACGATCCAAACCGTTCGGCTCGTATCGCATTGCTTTACTATGCTGATGGTGAAAAACGTTACATTATTGCTCCTAACGGACTTCAGGTAGGCGCTACTTTGATGTCAGGTGCAGATGCTGCTCCTGAGATAGGTAACTGTCTTCCTTTGGCAAACATCCCTGTAGGTACAGTGATCCACAACATCGAGTTGCGTCCTGGTCAGGGTGCTTTGTTGGTTCGTTCGGCTGGTAATTTTGCTCAGTTGACTTCTCGTGAGGGCAGTTATTGTGTAATTAAGCTCCCTTCTGGTGAAACACGCCAGATTTTGAGTGCTTGTAAAGCTACAGTTGGTAGTGTTGGTAACTCTGACCACGCTCTTGAACAGTCTGGTAAGGCTGGACGTTCTCGCTGGTTAGGCCGTCGTCCACACAACCGTGGTGTTGTTATGAACCCTGTTGATCACCCAATGGGTGGTGGTGAAGGTCGCCAGAGTGGTGGTCACCCACGTTCACGTAAGGGCTTGTACGCTAAGGGTCTTAAGACTCGCGCACCTAAGAAGCTTTCTAACAAGTATATTATCGAAAGAGCTAACAAAAAATAAAGAGTAAATTATGAGTCGTTCACTTAAAAAAGGTCCATACATCAACGTTTCTCTCGAGAAGAAGATTCTCGCTATGAACGAGAGTGGCAAGAAGAATGTTGTTAAGACATGGGCTAGAGCTTCAATGATATCTCCTGATTTCGTAGGACATACTGTTGCAGTTCATAACGGTAACAAATTTATCCCTGTTTATGTTACAGAGAATATGGTTGGCCACAAGCTTGGAGAGTTTGCTCCAACACGTCGCTTTGGCGGTCACTCTGGTAACAGAAAGTAAGCTAAGGGTTAAACCATTTAAAATTTAAGTAAATAATGGGAGCAAGAAAACATATTGCGGCTGAGAAATTGAAAGAAGCCCGTAAAAACTTGTACTTCGCAAAGTTGGTAGGCGTTCCTTCTTCTCCACGTAAGATGCGCTATGTAGTAGACATGATTCGTGGTATGGAGGTTAACCGTGCACTCGGAGTACTTCGCTTCTCTAAGAAGCAGGCATCAGCTGATGTAGAGAAATTACTTCGTTCAGCTATCGCTAACTGGGAAGCTAAGAATAATCGCAAGGCTGAAGACGGTGAGCTTTATATCAGTAAGGTCTTCGTTGACGAAGGCGTTACAATGAAACGTATGAGACCTGCACCACAGGGTCGTGGTTATAGAATTCGTAAGCGTTCTAACCATGTAACTCTTTTTGTTGATGCAAAAACTAATGACGAAAAATAATTAAGTAGAATGGGACAGAAAGTTAATCCGATTAGTAACCGACTTGGTGTTATCCGTGGTTGGGATTCAAATTGGTTCGGTGGTAAGAACTTCGGTGATAACCTCGTTGAGGATCAGAAAATCCGTAAGTATCTTAACGAGCGTCTTGCTAAAGCAAGCATTTCTCGTATTATTATCGAACGTACATTGAAACTTGTTACCATTACTATTTGTACAGCCCGTCCAGGTATTGTCATTGGTAAAGGTGGTCAGGATGTAGATAAGTTGAAGGAAGAGTTGAAGAAGCTTTATAAGAAAGATATTCAGATCAACATCTTCGAGGTTAAAAAGCCTGAACTTGATGCTACAATCGTTGGTAAGAATATTGCGACTCAGATTGAGCACATGATTGCTTATCGTCGCGCTATCAAGATGGCAGTTGCTAACACTATGCGTGCTGGCGCTGAGGGTATCAAGGTACAGATTACAGGTCGTCTGAATGGTGCTGAAATGGCACGTAAAGAAATGTACAAAGAGGGTCGTACTCCTCTTCATACATTCCGCGCAGACATCGACTACTGCCAGTGCGAGGCACTTACAAAGGTAGGTTTGCTTGGTATTAAGGTTTGGATTTGCCGTGGTGAGGTTTATGGTAAGGCTGATCTTACTCCAAACTTCTCACAGGACAATAAGAGCAACAACCGTGGTAACGGTCGCTCTAACAACCGTGGTGGTAATCGTAAAAGAAACAATAACCGTTAAATTTTAGAAAGCTATCATGTTACAGCCAAAAAGAGTTAAATATAGAAGACCTCAAGATGGTCGTGGCAACAAAGGCAACGCTCACAGAGGTACACAATTGGCTTTCGGTTCTTTTGGTATCAAAACTCTTGAATCAAAGTGGATCGATAGTCGTCAGATTGAGGCAGCTCGTGTAGCATTGAACCGCTATATGAACCGTCAAGGTCAGGTCTGGATTAGAATTTTCCCTGATAAGCCAATCACTCGCAAGCCTGCTGATGTCCGTATGGGTAAAGGTAAGGGTGATCCAGCAGGATGGGTTGCACCTGTTACACCAGGTAGAATTCTCTTCGAAGTTGAAGGAGTTAGTTTCGATATTGCAAAAGAAGGTCTTCGCCTTTGCGCTCAGAAACTTCCTGTTAAGACTAAGTTTATTGTTAGACGTGATTACGATAAAAACGCTTAATTATGAAGATTGCAGAAATTAAAAATATCGAGACCAAAGAATTGGTTGAGAAGTTGGAGGCAGCTGTTGATGCTTTGAACAAGAAGAAGATCAATCATAATGTAACTCCACTTGAGAATCCATCAGAGATTAAGGTTGCTCGTCGTGATATTGCACGTATGAAAACTGAACTTCGTCAGAGAGAACTTAACAAATAATAATGGTCCAGATGGAAACAAGAAATTTAAGAAAAGTAAGACAGGGTGTTGTTATTAGCAACAAGATGGATAAAACCATTGTTATTGCAGCTAAGTTCAAGGAGATGCACCCTATTTATGGTAAATTTGTCCAGAAGACAAAGAAGTACCATGCACATGACGAGAATAATGAGGCTAACGTAGGTGATACAGTTATGATCATGGAGACTCGTCCTCTGTCTAAGACAAAGAGATGGAGATTAGTACAAATTGTTGAAAAAGCTAAGTAATTATGATACAGACTGAATCAAGACTTACAGTATGTGATAACAGCGGTGCTCGTGAGGCTCTTTGCATTCGAGTTCTCGGTGGTACAGGCCGTCGTTACGCTAGCGTTGGTGACGTTATTGTTGTTGCAGTCAAGAACGTTATCCCATCAAGTGATTTGAAGAAGGGTGCAGTATCAAAGGCTTTGATTGTTCGCACAAAGAAGGAAATTCGTCGTGCAGATGGTTCTTACATCCGTTTCGATGACAACGCTTGTGTATTGCTTAACAATGCAGGTGAGCTTCGTGGTAGCCGTATCTTCGGTCCTGTTGCTCGTGAGCTTCGTGCAGTAAATATGAAAGTCGTTTCTTTAGCACCTGAGGTTCTTTAATATTTAAAAAGTAAGAAGTAATGAGTAAGTTACATATTAAGAAAGACGATACCGTTATCGTTATTGCCGGTGCAGATAAGGGCAAGACTGGTAAGGTGCTTAAGGTCCTCGTTGAGGAGAACCGTGCTATCGTAGAAGGTGTGCACATGGTTTCTAAGAGCACTAAGCCATCTGCTAAGAATCCTCAGGGAGGTATTGTTAAGCAGGAGGCTCCTATTCATATCTCAAATTTGAGTTTGATTGATCCTAAGAGTGGCAAGGCTACTCGTGTTGCTATCAAGCATGAGGGTAAAAACGTTGTTCGCATCGCTAAAAAGTCAGGGGAGGAAATCAAGTAATGGATACAGCACAGTTAAAGAAAGTATATAAGGAGACAATCGCTCCTGCTCTTCAGAAGCAGTTCAACTACTCTTCAGCTATGGAGATTCCAGTATTGAAGAAGATTGTCATCAATCAGGGTCTTGGTGATGCTACTCAGGACAAGAAAATTGTTGATGTAGCAATCAATGAGATTACTGCTATCACCGGTCAGAAGGCTGTTGCTACATATTCTAAAAAGGATATTGCAAACTTCAAGCTTCGTAAGAAGATGCCTATCGGTGTTATGGTAACATTGCGTCGTGAGCGTATGTACGAGTTCTTGGAGAAGCTCGTTCGTGTTTCTCTTCCTCGTATTCGCGACTTCAAGGGTATTGAGAGCAAGTTTGATGGTCGTGGTAACTATACATTAGGTATCACAGAGCAGATTATCTTCCCTGAGATTAATATCGATGAGATTGATCGTATTCAGGGTATGAATATTACCTTCGTAACAACAGCTAAGACTGATGAAGAAGGTTTTGCTCTTTTGAAGGCCTTTGGCCTTCCATTCAAGAACGCAAATAAAGATTAAGAGATATGGCAAAAGAATCAATGAAAGCTCGCGAGGTTAAGCGTGCAAAGCTTGTAGCTCGTTACGCTGAAAAGCGCGAAGCACTGAAAAAGATTATTGCAACTTCTAATGATCCAGCCGAAGCATACGAGGCAGCTCGTAAGCTTCAGGCTATCCCTAAGAATGCAAACCCAATCCGTCTTCACAATCGTTGCAAGATTACTGGTCGTCCAAAGGGTTATATCCGTCAGTTCGGTATTTCTCGTATCCAGTTCCGTGAGATGGCTTCTGCTGGTTTGATTCCAGGTGTAAAGAAGGCTAGCTGGTAATCCTTTCAAAGGTAAGAATATTTTTTTATTTAATATTGTCGGGGTAGTCCCGATTAATTAAACATTTATATTTTATGACAGATCCAATAGCAGATTATCTGACAAGACTCAGAAATGCAATCATGGCTCATCACCGTGTTGTAGAAGTTCCTGCGTCTAACTTGAAGAAAGAGATCACTAAGATCCTCTTCGAGAAAGGTTACATCCTCAATTACAAGTTTGTAGAGGATGGTCCTCAGGGCTCAATTAAGGTTGCCTTGAAGTACAACCCAACTACAAAGCAAAACGCTATCAAGTGTTTGAAGCGCGTGTCAACTCCAGGTTTGCGTAAGTATACCGGTTACAAGGACATGCCAAGAGTTATTAACGGATTAGGTATTGCAATCTTATCTACATCCAAAGGTGTAATGACAGACAAAGAAGCTTCTGATCTTAAGATCGGTGGTGAGGTTCTTTGCTATATTTATTAATTGGAGGCTTTTATATGTCTAGAATAGGAAAATTGCCAATTAGTATCCCTGCAGGTGTTACTGTAAATTATGATGAGGCTTCTCATGTTTGTACAGTAAAGGGCCCTAAGGGTGAACTTTCTCAGTGGATTGATCCATCTATCAAGTTTAATAATGCAGATGGTCAGATTAGCTTTGAAATCGATGAAAATAGTCCTGTAAATATTAAGCAGAAGCAGGCTTTCCACGGTTTGTATCGCTCTCTCGTTAACAACATGGTTGTTGGTGTAAGCGCTGGTTATACAAAGGTTTTGGAATTGGTAGGTGTTGGTTATCGTGTTTCTAACCAGGGTAATATCATTGAGTTTGCTTTGGGTTACACTCACCCTATTTTCATCCAGTTGCCTAAGGAGATTAAGGTTGAGACTAAGTCTGAAAGAAACCAGAACCCAATCTTGACATTGGAGTCTTGCGACAAGCAGTTGTTGGGACTCGTTTGTGCAAAAATTCGTTCTTTCCGCAAGCCTGAGCCTTATAAAGGTAAGGGTATTCTCTTTAAGGGTGAAGTTATTCGCAGAAAGTCTGGTAAGAGTGCTTCAGCTAAGTAATTTTAATTATTTACGATTATGACAACAAAGAAAGTAGAAAGACGAATTAAGATAAAGTTCCGCATTCGTAAGAGTGTGAACGGTACAGCTGAGCGTCCACGTCTTAGTGTATTCCGCTCTAACAAGCAGATTTACGCTCAGGTTATTAACGATTTGACAGGCACTACACTTGCATCAGCTTCTTCACTCGGTTTGGAGAAGATGCCTAAGCAGGAGCAGGCAACTAAGGTTGGCGAGCTCATTGCTGAGAAGGCTAAGGCTGCTGGCGTTGAGGCAGTAGTTTTCGACCGTAATGGTTACCTTTACCATGGTCGTGTAAAGCAGTTGGCTGAAGGTGCTCGTAATGGTGGTCTTAAATTTTAAACGATTATGGCAATGGATAAAGTAAAAGTAAATAACGAAGAAGTACTTAAGGATCGCTTGGTTGCTATCAACCGTGTAACTAAGGTTACAAAGGGTGGTCGTACTTTCACATTCGCTGCTATCGTCGTTGTAGGTGACGGTAATGGCGTAATCGGCTACGGTCTTGGTAAGGCAGGTGAGGTTACTGCTGCTATCGCAAAGGGTACTGAAGCTGCTAAGAAGAACTTGGTAAAGGTTCCTGTACTCAAGGGTACTGTTCCTCATGAGGTTGAAACTTCATTTGGTGGTGCTAAGGTTCTTATTAAGCCAGCTGCAGCCGGTACTGGTTTGAAGGCCGGTGGTGCTATGCGTGCAGTACTTGAGAGCGTAGGTATCAAGGATGTCATCGCTAAGTCTAAGGGTTCTTCAAATGCCCATAACCTTGTGAAGGCTACTATCGCTGCTCTTGCAGAGATGCGTGATGCTTATACTGTAGCAGGTGAGCGTGGTATCAGTATGGATAAAGTATTTAACGGTTAATTAGGAAAAATCGAATATGGCAACAATTAAAATCAAGCAGATTAAGAGTAAAATCGGTGCTCCAGTAGATCAGAAGCGTACTCTCGCTTGTCTTGGTCTCCACAAGATTTCTCAGGTTGTTGAGGTAGAGGATACTCCTAGCAACCGTGGTATGATCCGTAAGGTTCATCACCTCGTAAGTGTAGTTGATTAATTAATCTTTTTAAATTAGGAACGATTATGAAATTAAATAATTTGAAACCTGCTGCAGGTTCTACCCATTCACGTCGTCGTATTGGTCGTGGTCCAGGTTCTGGTCTCGGTGGTACTTCTACACGTGGTCATAAGGGTGCCAAGGCTCGTTCTGGTTATAAGAGAAAGATTGGTTTCGAAGGTGGTCAGATGCCATTGCAGCGTCGTGTTCCAAAGGCTGGTTTTAAGAATATCAACCATAAGGAGTACTTCGCAGTAAACCTTTCAACTCTTCAGGCTCTTGCTGAAGCAAAGAACCTTACTAAAATCGGTATTGAGGAACTTAAAGCTGCTGGCCTCACAAACGGCAAGGAACTTGTAAAGGTTCTCGGTAACGGTGAACTTAAAGCAAAATTGGAAGTTGAAGCTAATGCTTTCTCAAAGACTGCCGAAGAAGCAATCAAGGCAGTAGGTGGTAACGCAACTATAATCTAAGTAAATGAAAAAGTTTATTGAGACACTAAAGAACTGTTGGAAGATAGAGGATCTCCGTCAGAGACTCCTCATTACTCTTCTGTTTACGGCTATTTACCGTTTTGGCTCGTTTGTGGTACTTCCAGGTATCAATCCGGGCATGTTGGAAAAACTTCAGTCGCAGACCTCTGGCGGTCTTATGTCGCTATTGGACATGTTCTCTGGTGGTGCATTTTCCAATGCATCTATCTTTGCACTCGGAATTATGCCTTATATCTCAGCTTCAATCGTTATGCAGCTTCTTGCTATTGCTGTACCTTATTTCCAGAAGATGCAGCGCGAGGGCGAGAGCGGCCGCAAAAAAATACAATGGTATACTAGAGTCCTGACTGTGGCCATTTTGGTCTTTCAGGCTCCTAGTTACCTTTTGAATTTGAAAATGCAGGCTGCCAATGCTCTAGCCACAGGTATTAGTTGGACGGTATTCATGATACCGGCAACAATTATCTTGGCTGCAGGAAGTATGTTTATCCTTTGGCTAGGTGAGCGTATCACTGACAAGGGAGTAGGTAATGGTATATCTCTTATTATTATGATTGGTATTATCGCCCGTTTGCCACAGGCTTTCGTTCAGGAGGTAACTTCTCGTTTGCAGGCAATTTCTGGTGGTGGTCTTATTATGTTTATTGTAGAGATTCTTATCCTTTATGCTGTAGTTTGTGCTTCAATACTTTTGGTACAGGGTACACGTAAGATTCCTGTTCAGTATGCTAAACGCTTGGTTGGAAATAAGCAATATGGTGGTGCACGTCAGTACATTCCTTTGAAGCTTTTTGCAGCTAACGTAATGCCTATCATCTTTGCACAGGCTTTAATGTTTATTCCATTGGCGATAGTTCGCTATCAGTCTGAAAATGCTAGCAGTGTTGTTCAGCAGTTGATGGATAATCGTAGCTTACTATATAATGTTGTTTATGTAATCTTGGTTATTGCATTTACTTATTTCTATACAGCTATTACATTGAATCCTACTCAGATGGCTGAGGATATGAAACGTAACAATGGTTTCATTCCTGGCGTAAAACCAGGAAAGGATACAGCTGAGTACATTGATACCGTAATGTCTCGTATTACTTTACCAGGTTCGTTATTTATTGCGTTTATTGCAATCATGCCTGCATTAGCAGGACTTCTCGATGTACAGCAAGCTTTCTCTCAATTCTTTGGAGGTACATCTCTATTGATTTTGGTTGGTGTTGTCATTGACACATTACAACAAGTCGAGAGTCATTTGCTTATGCGCCACTATGATGGTCTTTTGAATTCAGGCCATACGCGTCAGGGTGGTGTTGCTGCATATTAATCTTTTTCTTTTGAAATGAGAAATTTCTGAAGACAGAAGATGAAATTATTCAGAGTGCAGTTTTACTTCATCTTAAAGTAAAGCTGACTTGAATTTACTATATTATGTGAGACGACTCTCCATTTGGATAGGTAATTCCTCATCCACTTGGAGAGCCTTTCCCGCTAATATGTCATCTAATTATGATTTTTATCTGATAGTGATGGCACAAAGTTGCTCGAAAAGATAAAGCACAATTTTATCTTCATTCGTAGAAGTTTAACATTTAAGAAGGACAAATATTTATATTATGGCAAAACAAGCCGCTATTGAGCAAGATGGAACAATTGTAGAAGCATTGTCAAATGCGATGTTCCGAGTAGAATTAGAGAATGGAGTTGACATCACAGCTCATATCTCTGGTAAGATGAGAATGCATTACATCAAGATTTTACCTGGTGATAAGGTAAAGGTGGAGATGAGTCCATATGACCTTACCAAAGGTAGAATTGTTTTTAGATACAAATAATAATCATATATAAGGTTATGAAGACAAGAGCATCATTAAAGAAGCGTTCAGCTGACTGTAAGATCGTTCGTCGTAAAGGTCGTCTGTTCGTTATCAACAAGAAGAACCCTAAGATGAAATTACGTCAGGGTTAATGTTAAAGTATTGTAAAAGTGCCGTTATTTCAAAAAATAGTTGTACTTTTGCACCGCTTTAAACGAAAGGTATTAATTTTTTAATTATTTATTTAAACAATGGCAATAAGAATTGTTGGAGTAGATTTGCCCCAGAATAAGCGTGGCGAAATCGCATTGACCTATATCTATGGTATTGGTCGAAGTAGTTCAGCAAAGATATTGGATAAGGCCGGTGTAAACCGTGACCTGAAGGTTAGCGAGTGGTCTGATGACCAGGCAGCTAAGATCCGTGAAATTATCGGCGCTGAGTTCAAAGTTGAAGGTGATCTCCGTTCAGAGATCCAGATGAACATTAAGCGACTGATGGATATTGGTTGCTATCGTGGAGTTAGACATCGTAATGGTCTTCCAGTTCGCGGTCAGAGCACAAAGAATAATGCTCGTACACGTAAGGGTAAGAAGAAGACTGTTGCTAATAAGAAGAAGGCTACTAAGTAATTCTGAAGGAGGAAATTAATTATGGCAAAGCAAAAAGCAACATCTAAGAAGAGAAATGTACGCGTTGACGCTATCGGTCAGCTTCACGTTCATAGCTCATTCAATAACATTATTGTATCTCTTGCTAATAATGAGGGTCAGATCATTTCTTGGTCTTCTGCTGGTAAGATGGGTTTCCGTGGTTCTAAGAAGAATACTCCTTATGCTGCTCAGATGGCAGCAGAGGATTGTGCAAAGGTCGCTTTTGATCTTGGTCTTCGTAAGGTTAAGGCTTATGTTAAGGGTCCAGGTAATGGTCGTGAGTCTGCTATCCGTGCTATTCACGGTGCAGGTATCGAGGTTACTGAAATCGTTGACGTAACTCCATTACCACACAATGGTTGCCGTCCTCCAAAGCGTCGTCGTGTATAACGCTTGAGGTTAGCATTATTAATTAAGATACAAACAATATAGCATTTATATAATATTATGGCTAGATATATAGGTCCGAAATCTAAAATTGCGCGTCGTTTTGGTGAGCCAATCTTCGGCGCTGACAAAGTTTTGTCCAAGAGAAACTTCCCTCCTGGACAGCATGGCAACAACCGTCGTCGTAAGATGTCTGAGTACGGTGTCATGTTGGCAGAGAAGCAGAAAGCTAAGTACACTTATGGTGTATTAGAGCGTCAGTTCCGTAATATGTTTGATAAGGCTGCTAAGGCTGATGGTATTACTGGTGAGGTTCTTCTTCAGAATCTCGAGTGCCGTCTTGATAACGTTGTATTCCGTCTTGGTATCGCTCCAACACGTGCTGCTGCGCGTCAGTTGGTTGGTCACAAGCACATCGTTGTTGATGGTAAGGTAGTTAATATCCCTTCATTCGCAGTTAAGCCTGGTATGGTTGTTGGTGTTCGTGAGAAATCTAAGTCTCTCGAGGTTATCGAAGCAGCTCTTGCAGGTTTCAATCATAGCAAGTACCCATGGATTGAGTGGGACGATAATTCAAAGAGCGGTAAGTTCTTACACAAGCCAGAGCGTGCCGACATCCCAGAGAATATTAAGGAGCAGTTAATCGTTGAGTTGTACTCTAAATAAATCATTACATTAATGGCGATATTAGCATTTCAAAAACCTGATAAAGTAGTAATGTTAGAGGCTGATAACCAGTTCGGAAAGTTTGAATTCCGTCCTTTGGAGCCTGGCTTCGGTGTTACCATTGGTAACGCCTTGCGCCGCATTCTCCTTTCATCATTGGAGGGTTATGCTGTTAACACTATCCGCATTGCGGGTGTTGAGCATGAGTTCTCTTCAGTTCCTGGTGTAAAGGAAGATGTTACTAACATTATCTTGAATCTCAAACAAGTTCGATTCAAGCAAGTAGTAGAAGAATTCGAGAATGAGAAAGTTAGTATCACCGTTGAGAATTCTACAGAATTCAAAGCAGGTGATATCGGTAAGTATCTGACTGGATTTGAAGTGTTAAACCCTGATTTGGTGATTTGTCATTTAGATGCCAAAGCTTCGATGCAGATCGATTTGACTATTAATAAGGGACGCGGTTATGTTCCTGCTGATGAGAATCGTCAATTCTGCACTGACGTTAACGTTCTCCCAATCGATTCCATCTACACCCCTATTCGTAACGTAAAGTACGCTGTTGAACCATATCGTGTTGAGCAAAAGACCGACTATGATAAGCTCGTACTTGAAGTTACAACTGATGGTTCCATTAGTCCAAAGGATGCACTGAAAGAGGCTGCGAAGATTCTTATTTATCACTTCATGCTCTTCTCTGATGAGAAGATTACTCTTGAGACACAGGATCAGGAGAGTAATCAGGAGTTTGATGAAGAGGTTCTTCATATGCGTCAGTTGCTTAAAACTCGTCTCGTAGACATGAATCTTAGTGTTCGTGCCCTCAACTGCTTGAAGGCAGCTGATGTTGAGACTCTTGGTGATTTGGTTCAGTTTAACAAGACTGACCTCTTGAAGTTCCGCAACTTTGGTAAGAAATCGCTCTCAGAGCTTGATGATTTGCTCGAGAGTCTGAATCTGTCTTTTGGAACTGATATTTCAAAGTATAAATTAGACAAGGAATCTTAAAGGTTCGTAGTCCAAAAAGCAAAAACAAAAAATGAGACATAATAAGAAATTCAACCATTTAGGTCGTACTGCTTCTCATCGTAACGCGATGTTGGCTAACATGGCTTCATCACTTATCTTGAGCGAGCACAAAAGAATCACTACGACCCTCGCAAAGGCAAAGGCTCTTAAGAAGTATGTTGAGCCATTGATTACTCGTTCTAAGAACGATACAACAACTTCACGTCGTGTAGTTTTCCGTTATCTTCAGAATAAGTATGCTGTTAAGGCTCTCTTCGGTGAGGTAGCTGAGAAGGTAGCTAACCGTCCAGGTGGTTACACTCGCGTAATCAAGTTGGGTACCCGTCAGGGTGATGCAGCTGAGATTGCTTTCATCGAGCTCGTTGACTTTGATGAGAATATGGCTAAGACTCAGAAGGCTGCTGCTAAGAAGACTCGTCGTAGTCGTAAGGCAACAAAGGCTGAAGAGGCTCCTGTAGCTGAGACTGAGGCTCCTGCAACTGAGGAGGCTCCAAAGGCTGAATAATTTTCAATCATCTCAGATAAATTTAGCGTCCTTGTCTTGACAAGGGCGCTTTTTTTGTCTCTAATCAAAACTATTTGCTTTTTTAGGGTTTTTCCTTATCATTATTAGGGATTTTTTTGCTTTTGTTCTTTTAGTTCTTTGTATCTTTGCAGCAGAAATTTAAAGCTTAATGAAGATGAAAAAGATTATGCTTTTTGTAGCTTGCTCTTCTTTGCTGTTGAGTAGCTGCGATACTTATACGGGAAGTGGTGCTTATGCTGGTGCCACATTTGGTTCTATTCTTGGTTCTGCTATCGGTGGCTTGTCTGGTGGTCCTAGAGGTTCAGATATGGGTACTATTATCGGCATGGCTGGCGGTGCTGCAGTTGGAGCGGCCATTGGTAGTCAGGCTGACCAGAAATCCCAGCAGCAAAGAGAATCTGTTTATCGAGATAGATCACACCGTGATTATCATTCTTATCAGGATGGAGTTTACCAGCAATCTTCACCTGTTTATTCCAATGACGAAATCTTTGATTCTACTAATTCTGGTGATGATAGGATTTATGATTTCAATGATAGGGATTATACCGGAAGTTACAGTGCTCAGCAGCCTATTGCCACTATTCCTAGTTCCACATTGGAAGAACTTGGTCAGAATTATGCTTATTCATCATCTTTGAAAATAATGAATGCTCGTTTTGTTGATTCAAATGAGGACAATTATTTGAATCGGAATGAAACAGCTAAGGTTATTTTTGAAATTCGAAATAACGGAGCTCACACGTTGTATGATGTAGTTCCTACCGTTATTGAGACTACCGGCAATAAGCATATTTTCATATCTCCAAGTGTTCATGTAGAAAGTATTGCTCCTGGCCATGTGATTCGCTATACAGCAATGGTCAAGGCTGATAACCGTTTGAAGAATGGTACTGCTTGTTTCTGTGTTTCAGTTATACAAGGCGGTAAGACGATTTCCAAGGTTAATCAGTTTGATATTCCGACAAAATCCAGATAAGATTCCGGTAAGATCATGAATTTGTATGATAGTATCTTATTTTAGGATTCCGTTATAAATAAAAAAGTAAAGGCGAGAATCAATGATGATTCTCGCCTTTACTTTTTGCTTTATCTGTATTTTGCTTTTTTAGTTCAGCCTTTGTCACCTCTTTGCTTTTATGGTGCTCTGTTTTATTTATTACCTTTGAAGTAATTTTATTTGTTTCTTTTTTACTGCTGTGATGTTTTACCTTTTTCCTGTTAGGAGTTCCCCATTTGTTGGGAAATTCATATTCAGTTTCAGCCACTTCGAAATCAACTTTAGGCAATTTTGTGTCCTCTGGCTTGTAAGGAATCGGTTTTTCCACCCTTTCAACTTTTACAGAAGCTACGCCTTGTGCAATCATACCAATTTCTTTTGCAGCCTTCCATGATAGGTCAATGATTCTACCTCTTCCAAACGGCCCTCTGTCGATGACTTTTACGATAGTACTCTTGCCATTGCTAAGGTTTGTAACCTTGAGGTGCGTTCCGAAGGGATAAAACCGATGTGCGCATGTTAAACTGTCATGATGTATTCTCTGGCCGCTTGCAGAACGGGCACCTGTTGCTCTTTTAGAGTAATATGATGCCTTGCCGTGCTGGTGCTTTTGTCCGTAGCATGGAACCAGGCTGAATATAGCCAAGATGGCTGTGATGAAAGATTTTGTAACCATATCTTCATATTTTATGGCACAAATATAAAAAAAAATGTTGAAAGATGCAAGTAAATCTCAGAAAATCAGTATCTTTGCACAAACTTTAACTTCATTTATGGAAAATAATATACCTCAGGAGTGGAATAAATTCTACTTGAAAGACGTATCGTTTGTGAATCTGATGATGCGCCGTATCTACAATGTACTGATTGTAGCCAATCCTTACGATGCGTTCATGCTTGAAGATGATGGACGTATCGAAGAGAAGATATATAATGAATATATGGAGCTGGGGCTCCGCTATCCGCCAACCTTTACTCAAGTTTCTACTACCGAAGAGGCTGCTGCTGTGCTTCGTTCTACCGTCATTGATCTGGTGATTTGCATGCCTGGCAATGCTGATAATGATGCCTTCGACGTAGCGCGCGACATCAAGGGTAAGTTTCCCAATATCCATTGTGTTGTTCTTACGCCTTTCTCTCATGGCATTACCAAGCGTATGCAGAATGAAGACTTAAGTATCTTCGATTATGTCTTCTGCTGGCTTGGCAACACCAATCTTATTCTTTCTATCATCAAGCTGATAGAGGATAAGATGAATCTTGAACATGACATACAGGAAGCAGGCGTGCAGATGATTCTGCTGGTAGAAGATTCTATCCGTTTCTATAGTTCTATATTGCCTAATCTTTATAATTATATATTGGAGCAGAGCAAGAACTTTTCTCAGGAGGCTCTGAACCGGCATGCAGCTACCATGCGTATGCGTGGCCGTCCTAAGGTGGTTTTGGCTCGTACTTACGAGGAAGCCCAGAAACTGTATGATAAGTATTCTGATAACACGTTGGGTGTAATCAGCGATGCACGTTTCCCGTTAAAGAGTGCTGCCAAAGCTTTTGGTAATGAGGTGATGCCTGAAGAGAAGCCTAAGCATCGTACGGATACTTTCGGTCGCGAGAAATGTCCAGATGCAGGTTTGCAACTTTTCCGTTATATCAGGAAGAACGATCCTTTCGTTCCGCTTATCATAGAAAGTTCTGAAAGTGAGAACCGTGCGAAGGCAGAGGCTGAAGGTTTCCGCTTTGTTGACAAGAACTCGAAGAAGATGAGCGTAGATCTTCGCCGTCTGATGGAAGAGCACATGGGCTTTGGCGATTTCATATTCCGTGATCCTAAGACTCATGAGGAGATTATGCGCATTCATAGTTTGAAGGAATTGCAGGATAACATCTTCAATATTCCTAACGATTCCATGCTCTATCATATCAGCCGCAACCATATGAGCCGTTGGCTTTGTGCTCGTGCCATCTTCCCTGTATCAGCTTTCCTGAAGCATGTTACCTGGGAAAAATTACAGGATGTAGATGCTCACCGACAGATTATCTTCGATGCCATCGTGCAGTATCGTCACATGAAAAACATCGGTGTAGTGGCTGTTTTCGACCGCATGAAGTTTGACAAGTATGCCCACTTTGCCCGTATCGGAGAAGGCTCCCTGGGCGGAAAGGGTAGAGGTCTTGCATTCCTGGACAACATCATCAAGCGCCATCCTGAGTTCAACCAGTATGAGAATGCCACCGTGCAGATTCCGAAGACCGTGGTGCTCTGTACCGATATCTTTGATGAATTTATGATGAGCAACAATCTCTATCCGATAGCTTTGAGTGATGCTAGCGACGATGAGATTCTGAAGCACTTCCTGCATGCCCAGCTGCCCGATTCGCTGATAGCCGACTTCTTCACCTTCTTTGAGGCAACCAGGAGTCCTATCGCAATCCGTTCAAGTTCGCTGCTCGAAGATGCCCACTATCAGCCGTTTGCCGGTATTTATTCTACCTATATGATTCCGTATCTGGAAGATAAGTATCAGATGCTGCAGATGCTGGCCTGTGCCATCAAGGGTGTCTATGCTTCTGTGTTCTATCGCGACTCGAAGGCTTACATGACCGCAACGAGCAATGTCATCGATCAGGAAAAGATGGCTGTTATCTTGCAGCAGGTTGTGGGTAAAGACTATGGTACAAGGTTTTATCCTACCATGAGCGGTGTGCTCCGTTCGCTCAATTATTATCCGATAGGTGATGAAGAAGCTGAAGAGGGTATAGCCAGTCTAGCCTTGGGCTTGGGTAAATATATCGTAGATGGAGGTCAGACCCTTCGTGTTTGTCCTTACCATCCGAATCAGGTGCTCCAGACATCGGAAACTGAGCTGGCTCTGCGCGACACCCAGACCCAGTTCTATGCGCTGGATATGAAGCATGTGGGCAATGATTTCAAGGTGGATGATGGTTTTAATATTCTTAAACTTCGGGTGAAAGATGCCGTAGAAGACCAGAGTCTTACCTATATCGCATCTACTTTCGATCCATACGATCAGGTCATCAATGATGGAGTCTATGAGAATGGCCGCAAACTGATAACCTTCTCAAGTGTGCTCCAGCATGGAGTGGTGCCTTTGCCAGAGATACTGCAGATGTCGATGAAGTATGGAGCAGGGGCTATGCGCAGACCTGTGGAGATAGAGTTTGCCTGCAATATCAATAATGACAGGAGCTGCGAATTCTATCTTCTTCAGATTCGTCCTATCGTCGATGCCAAGGAGATGCTTGATGAAGATGTGAAGGCTATCCCTGATTCCGACTGCCTGTTGCGTTCGCACAATTCGCTGGGTCATGGCATCAGCGAAGATGTGGTTGATGTGGTTTATGTGAAGTATGATGACCAATTCTCTGCGATGAATAATTTTTATGTAGCCGATGATATAGAACGAATCAACCGCAAGTTCCTTGCTGACGGCAAGAACTATGTGCTGATAGGTCCTGGCCGTTGGGGTTCCAGCGACCATTATCTGGGTGTACCTGTAAAATGGCCGCATATCAGCGCTGCCCGGGTTATCGTAGAGGTGGCTCTGAAGAATTATAATATCGATCCTAGTCAGGGTACTCACTTCTTCCAGAACCTCACCTCTTTTGGCGTGGGATACTTTACGGTAGATACAAATACAGGTGAAGGCGGCTTTGTAAATAAGGAAATCCTGGATGCAATGCCGGCTGTAGAGGAGACGCAATATGTCCGTCATGTACGCTTTGAGCACCCGATGAGAATTCTGATGGATGGTAAGAAGCAGGAGGGAGCCGTCTTGATTCCGAAGGAATGACGGGAAGAGTTGTCTCTGAATAGCCATCAGAAACGTTCTATTTCTAGTTAAAGATGTATTTACTATCAGATAAAATCTTCGTTCATCGACGTTGAATGTCCGTTCAGCGACGTTGAATGTCCGTTCATCGACGTTGAACCGCCGTTCAGCGTCGATGAACGGAGATTTCATCTGGCTGTAAAGACAATTATATTTGATATAAACAACAAATAATCCTGGGAAAGTTTGGAATTTCCATCGAAAAGCCTTACCTTTGTTCCCAGCTAAAATGAATGCCTTATGAATATGTTAACAGAACAACAGACAGATACAAATCAGACAACCGACAGGAGATATCTTGTCCCATTCATTCTCATTACGTCGCTCTTCTTTTTGTGGGGCTTCGCTCGTGCCATTCTGGATGTGCTCAACAAGCACTTCCAGAATGCTCTGCACATCAGTATTACTCATTCCGCCCTTATTCAGGTTACCACCTATCTGGGTTATTTCCTGATGGCAATACCTGCTGGCTTTTTTATCAACCGGTATGGTTATCGCCGTGGAGTAGTCTTCGGTCTGCTCCTCTTTGGTGTGGGCGCCTTGCTCTTTATCCCGGGTGCTACGGTGGGCAGTTTCTCAGCATTCCTGCTCTGCCTTTTCATTATCGGGTGCGGTTTGGTATTTCTGGAAACAGCCGCCAATCCCTATGTTACCGAACTGGGTGCCAAGGAAACGGCTACCAGCCGACTGAACTTATCGCAGTCGTTTAATGGATTGGGTGGTATTTTTGCCACACTTTGCATCGGTCAGTTCCTCTTCAACCAGACCGAAGAGGGCGGCAATGTGGTGGTGCCTTATACCATTCTGGGTATTCTGGTGCTGGTGATAGCTCTGGTTTTCTCACGTGTAGATTTACCGGAAATCAGTCATGTGGCAACAGCAGAAGATGAGGCAGCCGGTTCTAAAATCAGCAAACTCTTTTCCCATCACAAGATGTTCGTGTTTGGACTTCTGGCTTTGCTGAGCTATGAAGTGGCAGAGATTTCAATCAATTCCTACTTCATCAATTTCGTTACGGGCATGAAATGGATGGACGACCGCACGGCTTCCGTAGCCCTGACTTGTGCGCTGGCATTCTTTATGGTAGGCAGATTCCTCGGTTCCTGGATTATGCGCCGAATCAAGGCAACAACGATGTTGCTGATCTGCGCTGTGGGGTGTGTTGTCTGTATACTTTTAGTCCTGTCAAATCTGGGTAAGCTATCGCTGGTAGCCCTGCTTTGCAACTATATGTTCGAGGCCATCATGTTCCCTACCATCTTCAGTATCGCCCTCACGGGTTTGGGCAACCTTACCAAGACTGCCTCTTCACTTCTGATGATGACGCCAATAGGAGGTTGCGGTTTTCTGTTGATGGGACTCATCGCCGACCGTACTCATTTCACACTTCCTTTCCTGGTACCGCTCATAGGATTTGTCATCGTTCTGGCTTATGCGGCTCGTGAATATAAACTTGCCAAGAAGTAACTGGCGGTTGGGTAGAAAGATGTAAATATAAAGATGTTAAATTGCTAACTGCGTTTAGCAAAAGCTTTGTGTTTTGTAGGGTATTGGTGCGGAATTAACTTTTTTAACTCGATTGCAACACGAAAAATCGAATTATCATTTTGCTGTCTCAAAAGAAAAAGGTAAATTTGCACTCGGTAAGGAAAGAGCCTCATAAGTTCTACACCTTATTATATATATGAAAAAAAAGAATGTTTCATTAAACAATAAATTAAGTAAAATTATGGCAGTAGATTACAAGAAAATCGGTCTTGTGAACACTAAGGACATGTTCGCAAGAGCTATCAAGGGCGGTTGGGCCGTTCCTGCTTTCAACTTCAATAACTTGGAGCAGCTCCAGGCTATCATCCAGGCTTCTTCAAACTTGAAGTCACCAGTTATCCTTCAGGTATCTAAGGGTGCTCGTAAGTATGCTAACCCTACATTGCTCCGCTACATGGCAGAGGGTGCTGTAGAGTATGCAAAGGAGTTGGGTTGCAACCATCCTGAGATCGTTCTTCACCTCGATCACGGTGATAGCTTCGAGACATGTAAAGACTGTGTAGATTTCGGTTTCTCTTCTGTAATGATCGACGGTTCTGCACTTCCATACGAGGAGAACATTGCATTGACAAAGAAGGTTGTTGATTACGCTCATCAGTTCGGTGTAACTGTAGAGGGTGAGCTCGGTGTCCTCGCTGGTGTTGAGGATGACGTAGTAGCTGAGGAGTCTCACTATACAAAGCCTGAGGAGGTTGTAGATTTCGCTACACGTACAGGTGTTGATTCATTGGCTATCTCTATCGGTACTTCTCACGGAGCTTACAAGTTCAAGCCAGAGCAGTGCACACGTGACCCTAAGACTGGTCACCTCGTTCCTCCTCCATTGGCATTCGACGTATTGGCAGCAGTTGAGGAGCAGCTTCCTGGTTTCCCTATCGTTCTCCACGGTTCTTCTTCAGTTCCTCAGGAGTATGTTGAAATCATCAACAAGTTCGGTGGTAAGTTGCCAGATGCAGTTGGTATCCCAGAGGAGCAGTTGACTAAGGCTTCTGAGAGCGCTGTTTGCAAGATCAACATCGACTCTGACTCTCGTCTTGCTTTCACAGCAGGTGTTCGTGAGACATTGGCTCTTCACCCAGAGTACTTCGACCCACGTCAGTACTGCGGTAAGGCTCGTGAGTACATGGTTGACCTCTATAGCCACAAGATCAAGGATGTTCTTCATTCTGACAACAAGTTGGCTAACCTCGACTAATCTTCGAGATTTTACAACACAAGATATGAGCGGGAATCCGAAAGGGTTCCCGCTTTTGTTTTATCTTTTTTTCGCGATTATACTATCTGTTGTTTTCATTTCCCCTTAGCGTTTCCATGAGCTGTTCAGGTGTACAGTTTTTTAATATCACCTTATTCTCTTTATCCAACAGGTAAATGGTTGGCATAGCTTTGAGCCCGTAAATCGTGCTCAGGCGATTATCTGCTACGATGCGGAGCAGACTGAAGCCGGCTGGTATTGTCTGTTTGTCGAGCCATGCAGATATCTTGTGGCAGTTCTCGCAGTCAGGATCGTAGAAATATAAGATAACCTTCTTTTCCCGGTAATCGCTCAACTGATGAGGCTTGCCGTCTTCCAGCATAAAACTGATATTGGTAGCCTGTGTGCCAGGCAAGTTCTTTCTTGCCTGTTTCAGTTTAAATCCTATTCTTTCTTTCTCGGTTTCATCGAAGTATGGCGATTTAGCCATGTCTTCCAGAAATAGGGCATATACCCTGTCGTTGCGCATGGGCGACTCAGGGTTCTCATAATAATGCTCGATGAGGCTTTCAAACTTCTCTTTGGATGTTTTCTGCTGGTAAGCTTTGGCTGTAAAGGAAGCAATACCCTTCTGGGCTATTGCCTGGTCGAAACGTGCCAGAATATCGATGAAGTTGACAAAGCCCTGTTCTGCCATCTCCTTGTTTGCCAGTTCCAGGGTATCGGAAAAGTTGAAGTTGTCCCAATAGTGCTCACTCAGGTATGCTGCACGTTGCTCTACGCTGCGCAGACTGTCTGGCAGAGCAGGGTATGGGAAACTGTTCTGAGCCTTGGTTGGGGCTAAGGCTCCAACCAGCATGAAGAAACTGAGGAATATGAATCTTGCCATCATCTTTATATTGGAATTAATGATATTACTAACGGGTGCAAAATTACAAAATTAAATTGAAAGTCGCAAGGTTTTTTATATAAAAATAGTACACTGATTTGTGCTTAAAATCGTTAAAGTTGTACGATTTTCTGATAATTGAACAAGGATTTCTTATATTATTTGTAATTTTGCAGCCGGAATCAATAAATCCCTAAAAAAATGGCAATTTCCTAGAAAAAGAGCCGTTTGACTTACGAAAGTATAAGTAAGATTTAAGAAAATAACCAAAACGAAATGAAACTGAAGAGTGACATTGTAAACCTGATTGTGAGGGTTGAGCATCATTTATGCCCTCAATATTGTGGTGTGGTAGACCGCCGACGCATTATCGCCTTTCTACTTTTGACGATAAGCGAGCTGGTTATCATACCTTATCATATTATGCTCTTTTTGCTGGTGAAAGAACCTTATGGTTTAAGCCTTTGCTGTTTGCATACATTCGTGTTCTGCCTCCTGCAGTTCCTGATTTGGAAACGGAAGATTGCTTTCGTGAAGGGTATCTCTTCTCTTTACTTTCTGATGTTCGCCAAACTGGCTCTTGATAGCGTATTTTGCATCAATTTCGGTTTGGCTAATGATAATTTGAGCGTTGTCAGCAACCTGTTTGTCGTCTTTATCCTGGCTATTACAGCGTTAAGCCAAGCTTTGTATAAGACTTGTACCATCATCACGGTGGGTATGATACCGATGTTGCTGATATACCTGTTCAGCATTCCGCTTATGCCAGCTCTGTTCAGTATGAAGTCGATTTTTCTGGGTTTCATGATGCTGGTTTATGTGGCAGTATATAATATGAGTATTGTAACCAAGGGGTTGCGCCAGCCGAAACGGATGGCTCGGGTTGAAAACAAGGCGTTGAATATGCTTGCCGATTTGAAGGATAATGAACCGGAAGCAGCAGAAAGCCTGATGAAGCGTCTGACTCCTGATGTCCGGGAGAAGATTATAACCCATGCTTCTGAACATCTGTTTAATGAAGAATTGGATAGAGTGGCGTGGGATCAGGTTTGTGATGGGCTTACGTTCAGCGAAAAGGAAATATGCAAGCTGATTCTTCAGGGGCATACTTTAAAGGAAATTTGTGCAGAACTCAATAAGAGTGAATCAAATATCACCAGCCAGCGTTGCCATATCCGCAAAAAGTTGAATATGGACCGTCGCGATGATTTGAGGAGAACCTTGGAAGTAAGGTTCTATGATGCGCAGAAACAAGTAAAAAAGTCAGAAGCCGAGAACTCCTGACTTTTATGGATATTCTTATTTCTTGATAATTATTCTTCCAATCTGAGAAATGCTTTCGGAAGATACTGGATAATGTCGCTGGCGATGAGGCTCTCTTTGCCCAGATCTTTGGCAGCAAGATCGCCAGCCAGACCATGAAGATGCATACCCAGGCGACAGGCATCTTCCTGTTTGTATCCTCTAGCCAGAAGGCCGGTGATGATACCTGTCAGCACATCACCGCTGCCTGCTGTAGCCATACCGCTGTTGCCCGTACTGCAGAAGTCAATCTTTCCGTCAGGGTGGCAGAGTGCAGAATAATGTCCTTTTAATATAATGTATGCCTGGAGTCGTTCAGCCAGTTCGCTTGCCTTCATCAGTCTTTCGGTACAGCTGCTGCTCGCATTGCCGGCAAGCCGGTCGAACTCCTTCGGATGAGGTGTCATGATGATATTCTTTGGCAACTGCTGCATCCACGCCCTGTGGCTGGAAAGAATATTGAGCGCATCGGCATCAATGACGAGCGGACAGGTAGCACGGCGCAGTTGGGCGATGAGGGCGATGGCTGTTGTCTCGTTCTGTCCCAATCCGGGACCTACGCCCAGCGCATCGAACATCTCTGTATCTACCGGTTCGCTGAATATGGTTTCTTCTGCATCCATCTGCAGTACCGCTTCAGGTACCGAAATCTGCATGATTTCATAATTCCGCTTTGGGGTATGGGCTGTTACCTTGCCCGCACCGGTTCTCAGACAAGCCTTGGTGGCTAATACCGAAGCGCCGCTCATGCCGTAACTTCCCGCTATGAGCAGCGCATTACCCATGCTGCCTTTATGAGCAAAGTCGCTGCGCGATTTCAGGAGCGGACGGATGTCGTTCTCTTCGAGTATGCGGCACTGGCACTCCGTATTCTGGATGAATTCCTGGGAAAGTCGGATGTCGAGAACGCGCAGTCTGCCCAGGTACTGCTGGTTATCCGCCATCAGCATCGACAGTTTCTTCTGCTGCAGGGTAAGGGTCAGACTGGCACGGATGATGTTGGCATGGATATTATAGGAATTGTCCTCGGTCATCAGTCCCGAAGGGATATCGATGCTTACTACCTTGGCAGGACTCTGGTTGATATATTTCACCATCGCGGCGAATCCGCCAGCCAATGGTTTGTTGAGTCCGCTACCAAAGAGTCCGTCTACCACCAGCGTTTCTGCATTGAGCTTAGGAGGGTCCAGGTTAGTGATAATCTCAGTAAATTTCACTCTCTTTGCATCCAGCAGACGCTTCTTGTTGGCAAGACAGTCTGCCGACAGTTTGTTCTGTACATTAAAGAGGTATACACTTACATCATATCCATCCTCGCTGAGCATTCTCGCCACAGCAAGCGCATCGCCGCCGTTATTTCCCGGACCGGCGAAGACAACCACTGGAGTGCGGTTAGACCATTCCTCTTCTATGGCGCGTGTCAGCGCTTTGGCTGCACGTTCCATCAGGTTGAGCGAACTGATAGGTTCGTGCTCAATGGTGTATTTATCCAACTCATGAATCTGAGCGCTTGTGAAAATCTTCATATTATCTGATAATCTTAGTATTATCTGCGCGAACTGTCGTGATAATTTGTCAACTCATGCAGATAAACGGTTATTTTCATGCAAAAGTACAAAAAATAGTTGATGAAAGCACGAAGTTTCATGTTTTTTTCGTAATTTTGCAGAAAATATTATTATAGAACAGACTATGAGCATAGTAAAGATCAAGGATAAGAGCTTCAAGACATCGATTCCTGAGGCTGAGATTCTGAAGAAAGTACAGGTCGTAGCAGACCGTCTGAACAAGGATTATGCAGGCAAGAAACCTGTCTTCCTGGCAGTATTGAACGGCGCATTTATCTTTGCAGCCGACTTGATGCGAATGATTACCGTGCCAAGCGAGATTTCATTCGTGAAGTATGCTTCTTACGAGGGTACCTCCTCTACGGGCAGCATGAAGACCCTGATGGGTTTGAACCAGGATTTGGCAGGCCGCCACGTGGTTATCGTAGAGGACATCGTAGATTCCGGTTTCACCATGGCTCACATGATTGAAGACCTGAAGAAGATGAATCCAGCCAGCGTTGAGGTTTGTTCCCTCCTCGTGAAACCAGGCAACTTGAAGGTTGACCTGGATATCAACTATGCTGTTATGGAAATCCCTAACGATTTCATCGTAGGATATGGATTGGATTATGATCAGGAAGGCAGAAACCTCCGCGACATCTACACGATTGTAGAAGAATAGAGGGTGAAGCATGTGGGAGAAAATTAGTGATTATTGCTTGGATATACCTTTTTTGGGTACATACATTATTTTGGCTATGGTAGGAATCCCTGCTATAGTATTCTTGTTATTTGTTATGACTCCCAAAGGAAAGCAATGGTTTAACAGTATAAATTAAGTTTCTGACACAACATAAATATTTTATATATATATTAAGGTAAAAATGAAAAATATCGTAATTTTCGGCGCTCCAGGTGCAGGTAAAGGCACACAGAGCGACAAGATGATCGAGAAGTATGGTCTCGGTCACATTTCTACAGGTGATGTACTTCGTAACGAAATCAAGAACGGTACAGAACTTGGTAAGACAGCTAAGGGTTATATCGACAATGGTCAGTTGATTCCAGACGAGTTGATGATTGACATCCTCGCAAGTGTATACGATAGCTTCGGTAAGGATCACGCTGGTGTAATCTTCGATGGTTTCCCACGTACCACTCCACAGGCTGAGGCTCTGAAGAAGATGCTTTCTGAGCGTGGTCATAAGATTGCTGCGATGATTGAGTTGGCTGTTCCTGAGGATGAGCTGATGGCTCGCCTGATTAACCGCGGTAAGGAAAGCGGCCGTTCTGATGATAACGAGGAGACTATCAAGAAGCGTCTCAATGTTTATCATACTCAGACTGCTCCGCTCATCGACTGGTATGAGAAGGAAGGCATTCATCACCACATCGAGGGTCTCGGTACTGTAGATGAGATCTTCGCACGTGTTTGCAATGTAATCGACAACTTGTAATCAAGATAAAGAATCTTCCCCGCTATGGTGGGGAAGATTTATTCATTAAATAAATAAAAAGAAAAGAATAAATGGCTGAATCCAATTTCGTAGACTACGTAAAGATACAATGCCGCTCTGGTAAGGGTGGCAAGGGCTCCATGCACCTGCGCCACGTAAAGTACCAGCCTAACGGCGGTCCTGACGGTGGCGATGGCGGACGTGGAGGAAGCATCTATCTCCGCGGCAACCATAACTACTGGACGTTGCTGCACCTCAAGTATCAGCGCCACTTCTTTGCCGAGCATGGTGGAAATGGTGGCCGTGATAAGTGTCATGGAACCGATGGCAAGGATATTTATATCGATGTGCCTTGCGGTACCGTGGTTTATAATGCCGAAACAGGCAAGTTTGTATGCGATGTGGCTTATGACGGGCAGGAAGTTCTGCTCCTCAAGGGCGGTCGTGGCGGATTGGGCAACTTCCAGTTCCGTACCTCTACCAACCAGGCTCCTCGCTATGCACAGCCGGGCGAACCTATGCAGGAGATGACCATCATCATGGAGCTCAAGCTCCTTGCCGATGTAGGTCTGGTAGGTTTCCCTAATGCCGGTAAGTCAACTTTGCTGAGTGCCGTATCAAGTGCCCGTCCTAAGATTGCAAACTATCCGTTTACTACGCTCGAACCATCGCTGGGTATCGTAGATTATCGCGATCACCAGAGTTTTGTCATGGCTGATATTCCTGGCATCATCGAGGGCGCGAGCGAAGGAAAAGGTTTGGGCTTGCGATTCCTCCGCCATATTGAGCGCAACTCTCTGCTGCTCTTCATGGTTCCGGGCGATACTGACGACATCAAGAAAGAATATGAAGTATTGCTGGGCGAACTGAAGAACTTCAATCCAGAGATGCTCGACAAGCATCGCGTGCTGGCTATCACCAAGTGCGATCTGCTCGACGAAGAACTGATTGAAATGCTCAAGGAAACTTTGCCTACCGATCTTCCGGTGGTCTTCATCTCCTCTGTTACCGGACAGGGTATCCAGGAACTGAAGGACGTGCTCTGGAAGGAACTCAATTCAGAGAGCAACAAGCTTCAGGAGATTACTGCCGAAGATACGCTTGTTCACCGTGACAAGGATATGTCTCGTTTCCAGCAGGAACTGGCTGCAGAGGGCGAGGATGTAGTAGAATATATTGATGAGGATGAAATCGAGGATGTTGACGACCTCGATGATTTCGAATACGAATAAATGTTATGATCAAAGAATATCAGGTAGCTTCTGGTGTCATGGCTTTCTCTACTACCCGCAAGGGAGGAGTGAGCCAGGGCAACTATGGCGAATTTAATATCAACGAATATTGCGGTGATTTTGCCGAGCATGTTGCAGAGAACCGCAAGCGTCTGGCTGCTGAGCTCGGTGTCACTACTGACCATATCATCATGCCCCATCAGGTGCATGGAGTAGAGGTGCGCAATATTGCCGGTGAGTTTCTCACCATGCCTGAGAATATCCGCAAGATGGTGCTCGAAGGTGTAGATGCCGTGATGACTGACCAGAAAGGTGTATGCATTGGTGTTTCTACTGCCGATTGCATCCCTGTGCTTCTTTATGATGAGGAGCATCATGCTGTGGCTGCTATCCATGCCGGCTGGCGTGGCACGCTGGCTCGCATCGTGCATAAAACCATTCAGGAGATGGCGTTTACCTATCATACCGACCCGAAGAAGTTGAAGGTGGTGATAGGTCCGGGCATTTCGCTCGACCATTTCGAGGTGGGCGATGAGGTTTACGAGGCGTTCGAGCAGGCAGCTTTCCCTATGGAAGAGATTGCCGAACAGCGTCCTAATGCCGCCTTCTCGGTTGATCCTGCTGAGCGTGAGCGCCTGGCTGCTGAGGGTAATATCGTGCAGCCGCTGAAATGGCATCTCAATCTTCCGCTCTGCAACAGACAGATTCTTCTGCATTGTGGAGTGGCCGAAGAGAATATCCAGGATTGTGGCATCTGTACCTTTGCCCATAGCGATGAGTACTTCTCTGCCAGAAAGCTGGGTATCGAGAGTGGCAGAATCTATACAGGCATCTTGTTGAAGTAAAAGCCTGGTAGCAGGTAAGTATCAGCTAGTTTTCAAGATAACATCCATTTTTCTTTTTCTGTAAGAACGGAGAGGGAGAAATGGATGTTTTTCAGTTAATAGTTTATAGAATATTTTGAAAATCAGAAAGAAAAAGTAAATAATGAAAAGAATGAAAAAAGGATTGCGGCTATTGGCTGTGGCAGGACTCATGGTGTTCTCGCTGAGCAGTTTTATGCCCGCTAAAAATGTATTCACGGCAGCCGAACAGCAGCAGGTGAGTATTGCAACACCCGGTCTCTTTGCCCAGAGTCAGGCATTTAATGTAGACTTTGAGATATTCCGTGCTAAGGAATATTCCTTCCCGCTTCCTGTGGGCAAAGCAACCCTTCTGAACAATCATGTGTTGCGTATCTCTACCTCTAAAGGCGATGCTGTCAAGGCGATGCTCGAAGGTTATGTGCGACTTTCCAGAAAGTCGGAATCAATGGGTAATGTCATCGTGGTGCGCCACGATTGCGGTCTGGAAACCGTTTATGCCAACAATGCCGAGAACCTGGTTAAGGTAGGACAGCATGTAGATGCCGGACAGACGATTGCCATTGTAGGCTCTAAGGAGGGTGAAACTTATTGTGACTTCTCTATCATGGTGAATGGCGGTAGGTTGAATCCGGAAACTTTCGTAGAGTTGAAATCGCATAAGTTGCGCCGCCAGACCGTGCAGTTCCGCAAGCATGGTGCCCGTGTCATTGCTTCGGTTATCGGTGGCAAGGATTCTTCTGTAGGAAGAAATGCTGAGGCTGACAAGGAGGCATCTGGCAAGAAAAAGGGTGGAATAGGAGATGGAATGACGCTCGATCCTGATGAGGTTAATGATCCGTTTACCATTACCAATACTTTCGAGCTTGATTTGGAGAAGATAGAAAAGACAGCCTGGGCTTATCCTTTGCCTGGTGCCAAGGTAATCAGTCCTTATGGTGGCAAGCGCCGCCATTCGGGGGTTGATCTCAAGACGTGCCCGAATGATGAGATTGTGGCTGCCTTTGACGGTACGGTCGTTGCATCAGGACCTTTCTATGGTTACGGCAACTGCATACGTATCAAGCATGCTTATGGTTTCGAGACGCTCTACAGTCATCAGAGTAGGAACAAGGTGAAGAAGGGCGATAAGGTAAAGGCTGGTCAGGTAATCGGTTTGACGGGCCGTACCGGTAGGGCTACCACAGAGCACCTCCATTTCGAGGTTAGCTTTGGCGGTAGACGACTGGATCCAGCTATCATTTATGACCACGGCAAGCATCAATTGAAGCCTGTAACCCTTCATCTAACGAAGGGCAGGGGCGTAAAGAGTGTAAAGAACCGATAGCCGTTTTACTCTTCACCTGGATTTTGATGACTGTTTAAGAAGAACAGCCCACTGGCAATACGCTTGCTAGTGGGCTGTCTTACTTATACCAGTATGCTGTCTTTCGCTTGCCAGTACTCTATTCATGTTTTCCATTATCAGAAAACAGTTCGCCCGTGCGCTGTTATTATACAGCACACGGGCGAAACATTTATTTATGATAGAGAAGTATTATTTCTTCTTCTGGGATTTACGATTGGCTCTCTGCTGGCGATACTTTGCCTTCTGACGGGCAGAGCCACTACCGTGAGCACCCGTTATGTACTTTTTCTTCTTGGCTTTGGTCTTCACCTTGTCGTCGTCATCCTTCTTAGGACTACCGCCGCCTTTGAAGACCATACCGCCCATGATAATATCGTCAATGTCACTCATATACCTTAATTATATAATAAATTAGTGATGGAAGAGGCGAACGTGAGTAAACGCCATAGCGATGCCGTACTTGTCGCAGGTATCAATAACATGATCGTCACGGATACTACCGCCTGCTTCTGCTATGTATTCAACACCACTCTTGTGAGCACGCTCAATATTGTCGCCGAATGGGAAGAAAGCATCACTACCTACTGATACACCCTTGTTCTGTGCAATCCAAGCCTTCTTCTCCTCGCGGGTCAATGGCTCAGGCTTCTCTGTAAAGAACTGCTCCCAAACGCCGTCCTGCAATACATCCTCCCACTCATCGGAGATATAGACATTGATGGTATTGTCGCGGTCGGCACGACGGATCTTCTCCTTGAAAGGCAGGTTCATCACCTTAGGACACTGGCGCAGCCACCACTCGTCAGCCTTAGAACCAGCCAGACGGGTACAGTGGATACGACTCTGCTGACCGGCACCGATACCGATAGCCTGACCATCCTTTACGTAGCATACAGAGTTACTCTGAGTATACTTCAGGGTGATGAGCGAGATAATCAGATCGCGCTTAGCCTCAGGAGTGAAAGTCTTGTTCTTGGTAGGAACATCCTCGAAGAGAGCAGGATCATCAAGCTTCACCTCGTTGCGTCCCTGTTCGAAGGTAACACCGAACACCTGCTTGCGCTCGATAGGAGCTGGCACATAGTCAGGATCAATCTTGATAACGCAGTAGGTACCCTTGCGCTTTTCCTTCAGAACCTCGATAGCCTCAGGAGTATAGCCAGGAGCAATGACACCATCGCTCACCTCACGCTTGATGAGGAGGGCTGTAGCCTCGTCGCATACATCGCTCAGCGCAACAAAGTCGCCATAAGAGCACATGCGGTCAGCGCCACGCGCACGAGCATAGGCACAAGCCAATGGAGAGAGCTCAAACTTGACATCATCAACGAAGTAAATCTTCTTCAATGTGTCGCTCAGAGGCAAGCCGATAGCTGCACCGGCAGGAGAAACGTGTTTGAAACTAGCGGCAGCAGGCATTCCTGTAGCAGCCTTGAGTTCCTTGACCAATTGCCAGGAATTGAAGGCATCCAGGAAGTTGATGTAGCCAGGACGGCCGTTGATCACTTCGATAGGAAGCTCCCTTCCGTCATCCATATAGATGCGAGAAGGTTTCTGATTTGGATTACATCCGTACTTAAGTGCTAATTCTTTCATCTTCTAAGAAATGTATTTTGGAATTTGGCGCAAAGTTACAAAAAATGATTGAGATATTGGACTTCTGTTTCGTAAAAAGCCCTAAAAAACAGCATTTTTATGATATAAAGCATTTTTTTTACCCCAAAACATAAAAAAGTCGGGAAAAATGAACTCAGTTTCATTCTTTTTCTGTACTTTTGCTCCCAGTTAGTAAATATGAGAGGATTGTTATGAAACAGGATTTGAAAGTCCTTGCTGAACACATAGAAAAGAAGGTTGGCAAGGCACATGTTTTCCACAAAATGTGGGATGTATTGAAAGGGAAGGAGAAGCCTTCCCGCCAGACTTTGGACAAGTTGGCGCTGCTCGCCGGATTCCAGAGTTGGGATGATTTCCAAGGTGCTTTACACGGCACGGAGGATGGGCTCGTGAATTATGATGCGGGCGAAAAATAAAAGAATGGAACATGGTTGGTTTAGCTGTCAACCATGATTGGTTTGACGTTTTTTGTTAAAATTGTAGATATAAAAAGGGAACCCTGTCGTGAGACAAGATTCCCTTTATTTTTTTTCTGATTAGGTCTCCTAAGAAAAATTATTCTGCACCCTTAGTTACAGTCTTCTTCTCAGCGATACGAGCCTTCTTACCAGTAAGCTTACGCAAGTAATACAACTTAGCGCGACGAACCTTACCACGCTTGTTCACCTCGATAGAATCGATAGCTGGTGACTCGATAGGGAAGATACGCTCAACACCTACAGTACCAGACATCTTGCGAACTGTAAAACGCTTCTTGTCACCATGACCAGAGATCTTGATAACAACACCACGATAGAGCTGGATACGCTCCTTAGTACCCTCGACGATTTTGTAAGCGACTGTGATAGTATCACCTGCCTTGAACTCAGGGAACTTCTTGCCGGTTGCAAATGCTTCTTCAGCAACTTTAATCAAATCCATTTTTTGTATAAAATTAAAAATTGTTTGTCGTTCCAACGCAACATGGACTTGGACAACACTTCTGCCCAGACAACAGCGGTTACGCCGAAAAGCGGGTGCAAAGTTACTACTTTTTCTTGTATCTCGCAAATTTTCAGACACTTTCTTTCTTTTTTCTCGCAGATTTAACTATTTTTCTTTCTGGTCAGCGTCTTTTCCCACAGATTTCACGGATTTCACAGATTTATTTTGTATTTTTGCACTCCAAAACATTAAGATAACAATAAATATGAAGAAAAAGAATGGTATGAAGGTGGCACTTGCATCAACGGTGATGCTGCTGATGGCAAGTCCGGCTTTCGCCCAGAAATACAAGGTGGCGAAGGTGGAGAGAACCCGAATATTGGTTGATCAGAAATGGGATGCACTGCCTGATGCTGAGGCTACCCGATTTATCGCTCCTTATAAGAGTAAGGTAGACAGTATCATGGGTCCTGTTGTAGGTCATATTGCTCATGATATGACCCGTCACCGTCCGGAGAGCAAACTCAGTAACTTGCTCTGTGACATCCTGGTATGGGGTGGCAAGCAGTTTGAAGAACAGCCTGTTTTCGCTGTTTACAATATGGGCGGCATCCGTTCTAATCTTGCCAAGGGTAAGGTTACTATAGGCGATGTGAACGATATGGCTCCTTTCGAGAACAAAATCTGTTTCCTGACCCTGAAGGGCGATAAGGTTCTGGAACTCTTCCAGCAGATAGCTCATCGTGGCGGCGAAGGCTTGAGCCATGCTGTAAGAATGGTTATCACCAAGGATGGAAAGCTGAAGAGCGTTACGCTGAACGGTGAACCTGTTGATCCGGAGAAGAGTTACCGCGTTGCAACCCTCGATTATCTTGCCGAAGGTAATGACCAGCTCGTAGCCTTCAAGAGCGGAACTGATGTCTTTGCTCCTAAGCAGAAAGAGAACAATGTGCGCTACATCATCATGAATTATTTCCGTGAGATGAAGGCACAGGGCAAGGAGGTGAAATCTAAGATTGAAGGCCGCTGCGTGGTAGAATAGTTAATAGTTTATAGTTGATAATTCTGATGAAACATACATTATTATATATAGGTCTGGCTCTGGCATCCTTCATGATGCAGCCGGCAGCCGTTCAGGCTAAAGCTAAGAAAGAGGCAAAGGTGGTAAAGCAACTTGTAGTGCTCCATACCAACGATACGCATTCATGCGTGATGCCCATCAATCCGAATCTCGCAGATACGGCTACTGCCAATCGTGGCGGTTTCCTCCGTAGGGTGGCGATGATCAGTCAGGAGCGTAAGGCGAATCCCGACTTGCTGCTCTTTGACAGTGGCGATTTCTCGCAGGGTTCACCTTATTACTCTCTCTTCAAGGGAGATGTGGAAGTAGGACTGATGAACGAGATGAAATATGATGCTGCTACCATCGGAAACCATGAGTTTGATTTCGGAATAGACAACATGGTGCGCATCTTCAAGATGGCGAAGTTTCCTATCGTCTGCTCCAACTATGATTTCACCGGTACCGAACTGGCAAATGTCGTAAAGCCTTATACCATTATCAAGCGCAAGGGACTGAAGATTGGCGTTTTCGGCTTGTGTCCGGAACTTGCCGGCTTGGTAACCGAAGTCAACTATGGCTGCATCAAGTATCTCGATCCTATCGCCAAGGCAAAGGAAATGACAGAGATATTGAAGAAGAAAGAGAAGTGTGATGTCATCATCTGCATCTCCCACCTGGGCTGGAAGATAGATGGCATCGACGATTCTGAGGTAGCCCCAGCCACCCGTGACATCGACCTGATACTGGGCGGTCATAGCCATACCTACTTCAAGCAGTTGGAGTATCTGAATAATCTCGATGGCAGACCGGTGCCAATCGACCAGAACGGCAAGAGCGCCATCTGGGTAGGAAAAATGACATTGGATATTGTGAAGAATAAATAAAAGAAGAAGGTTGATACCAGGCAAAACGCGAGGTATCAACCTTTTCTTTTATTATCTATTCCTAAAACGTTATTCTTTTCTCAAATCCTTATTCCTTGTTGGAAGAAGCATAGAGACCGATGCAGGCACCGAGGAAGCCGCCGCTCTTCTGGGTGCTCAGGTTAGAGGCATCCACACCCTTGGCAAGTAGCTGCCAGCTGCCGCCTTCTTCAGCATAATAGAAATCATAATATCTGTCATGACCTTCTACCTTCAGCTTCAGCTTACCTCCCTTGATAGGAGCAGAAGCGATAGTTACGTTGTTCTTCTCGGCACGGGTCAGGGTAATCATCAGCTTGCCCTTCTTCATGGTCTTACCCAATACGAAGTTGTGGTCTTCCTTCTGGAGAAGTGCCAAGCCTGCGATATCCTTGTCGTTGCGAGGAGTAAAGTTGATTTCTGTCTCAGCTGTGAAGGTGCCGTGCTGCTGACGTGCCCAGATGGCAGACATCGGCTCACGCTTGTAGATGTTGCCTGGCAGGAGATTGAACTTCAATTTGCCGTTTTCTACCTTGTAACAGTCAACGAAGTCGCGGAGGAACATCCAGCGTGGATTCAACTCTTTCAGACCCGCCTTATTGTTATCAACTTCGAAGTTATCCACATAAGAGAAGTTGCCTGAGAACTCATTCTTTGCGGCAGGCTTCAAACCAGCCTTCTCTCCAACGGTAGAAATAGGAGTATTCTTGGCAAGAATCTCTGGCCATCCATTCTTCCAGGTTACCGGCAGGAGATAAGTATCGCGACCTGTGTTGTACATATCCTCTTCATAAGGACGGCAAGCCAGGAATACAGCCCACCAGTTACCCTTGCCATCTTCTACGATGTCGGCATGACCAGCACTTGATACTGGGTCCTTGCGGTTAGGGTCGAGACCGGTACGCTGGGTAAGAATAGGGTTGTTAGGGCATTCCTCCCATGGTCCCATCGGATTCTTGGCACGCAGGATAACCTCGCTGTGCCATCCGCCTGTACCACCTTCGGCGCACATCAGATAATAGAACTTGCCCTTCTTGAAGAGGTGAGGACCCTCAATCCAGATAGGACGCGCTTCTACATGGGTTCCGCCACGCAGAATCTCCTTGAAGTCGCCCTTGATGCTGTCGCCCTTCACGTCGAATTCGAAGCAGCGGATAGAACGCTGACCCTCATAGTCGGCACCGCCAACTACCGGACCGTTATGCACGATATATCCCTTACCGTTGTCATCGAAGAAGAAGCTAGGGTCGATGCCGTCAATCTTCTTCAGATAGATAGGCTCGCTCCAGCCTTTGGAAGGATCTTTTGATTTTACAAAGAAGTTGCCGGCTCCCACATTGGTGGTAATCATATAGAAAGTCTTGTTCTTCTTGTTATAGCTGATAGCTGGTGCGAAGATACCGCCTGATACGTGCTGGCCCTTCAATGGAACCTGTGATTGGCGGGTGAGCACATGACCGGCTGGCTGCCAGTTAACCAGGTCTTTACTGGTTGAGAGAGGTACACCTGGGAAGAAGGTAAACGAAGAGTTTACCAGATAGTAGGTGTCGCCTACGCGACAGAGTGATGGGTCTGGATAGAAACCAGCCAGTACCGGGTTGTAATACTGGTGAGTCTTGTCGATTTCAACATTGAAGCGAGCATCATTGCCCGCATACTTGAAATAGTCAAACTCAGCTGTCTGCGCCTGTGCAGCGGCTGCAAGCGTCAGGGAAAGCGATAAGATTGCAATTTTTTTCATTTTATTATTGGGTTTAAAATTACAGAATGAGTATCTGAACTCATGGCTGAAGCATGTATTCAGAATTCTGCTGCAAAGTTACCGCTTTCCTTTTAAATATACCCCCACTGAATGTTACCAACACTTTGCGAGGCGTATCATAAACATCTCTATTTGTAACAAATACTTTATTTTGGGAAACATCTGGCCTTTTCTGCAGTGAAAAGGCTAGATTTTCCGGTGTGCCTGCATATAATCGCGAGGCGAAGAGCCATAAAAGTTCTTGAACATGGTGCTGAAGCTGGCTGGGTTGGAGAAACCACAGGCATACATGATGTCTGTTATCGTCTTATTAGAGTGACTCAGCAACTTTTCGGCATATTGCAGACGGGTATTGCGGATGAAGGCATGTGGCGTCTGGTTGGTCAGTTCCTTCATTCGGCGGTGCAGATGCACACGGCTCAGTCCTACTTCGCGGGCAATCATATCCACACTCAGGTCCTCATTATCCATGTTATCATTGATTACCTTCATCACCTGTTCCATCAGCTGGTCTTTTGGCGAAAGGGCTTTTTCTATCGCGAGCTGCCTGTCGCTCTGTCTCTCGTTGCCCATAAACTTGTTTTTCAAAGTACGGCGCACGTTGAGCAGGTTGATGATGGTGCGGCGCAGAATGTCCATATTGAACGGCTTCACCACATAGGCATCGGCACCCGACTGCAAACCGGTCAGCTGGTCTTCCTCTCTGCTCATCGCTGTAAGCAGAATCACCGGAATGTGGTTGGTGTTCACATTGTTCTTAATCTTGGTACAGAGCGTATTGCCGTCCATCTCTGGCATCATGATGTCTGAGATAACGAGGCTTGGCTTCTGCTTGATAATCTCCGGCAGCGCCTCCTTTCCGTTGCAGAAGGTAAGGATATTGTAGGTTTCCTGTAGTTGGGTCTTCAGGAAATTACGTATTGCCTCATCGTCTTCTACCACAGCGATGGTGCTCTTTGCCTTGCTCTTGAAATCTTCTTCGGCGTCATTGGCTGTATCGGCAGCATTCTCTTCGTTTCCTTCCTCCATGTTTTCTTCCAGTTCCTTGATGTCTTCAGCAGTCTGTGGCTCCGGTGCATCTATCATTTCTTCCGGTTTCAGATGCTCGTTGCCCAGAGGCAGCGTGATGAGGAACTGGCTTCCTTCCTTCCAGTCGGCTTCATCAAGTGTCTTGTTGTTGGCGGCTGTAATGGTTCCGTAGTGCAGTTCCACGAGTGAGCGCGTCAGGTCGAGACCGATTCCCGTACCTACATTCCGGTCATAAGAAGTGGTGGCACTCTGATAGAAGCGCTGGAAAATTGTTTCGAGCTTTTCCTCCTGAATGCCCTTGCCGCTGTCCTTGATGGCGATGCGGACATGATGAGGCGAGTGGGAGAGGGTGATACGGATTCTGCCGCCTGCAGGAGTAAACTTGAAGGCGTTTGACAGGACATTCATCAATACCTTGTCAAAGTTGTCGCGGTCTATCCATACCGGGAGGGCCTCATCTTCGTGCTCAAAGGTGAATTGGATGCTCTTGGCTATCGCCTGCTGGCAGAAGAGTTTGTATTCATCGCCAATAAAGGCAACCATATCGGTTTCGCTCATGTGCATCACCATCTGTCCCTTGTCAATCTTTCTCAGGTCCATCATCTGGTTAATCAGGTGCAGGATTCGTTCCGAGTTCTTGCGCATCATATCGTAGATGCCCTGTCGGTGGGCGTCTTTGTCTTCCTTAATCAGCGTGAACAGCGGAGTGAGGATAAGAGTTAATGGCGTACGGATTTCGTGGCTGATGTTCATGAAGAACTTCAGTTTTGCTTCGCCCATCTCTTCCGCATGGATATGCTGCTGCAATATGAGCTGGTCTTCCATCTTGCGTTTGCGGTGCTTGATATAGAGCAGACAGAGCCCCAGGAAGGCAAGCAGATAGCAGAGTCTTGCCCAGATGCTGGCGTACCAGGCTGGGTGAACGATGATAGAGAACTCCTTGACAGGGGTTTCGTATCCGTTGCAGATGGCCTTGACACGGAACTTATAGGTACCTGCAGGCATGTGTGAGAATGACAGCTCGTTCATGCCAGACTGTATGGTTCGCCAATCCTCACCATTGATGCTGTAGGCGTAACTGATCTGCTCTACATTATTATATGTAAGAGTAGACAGTTGGATGGTGAAGGTGTTGTCTTCATGAGATAAGGAGAACTTGTCGCTGTTGTAGGCGCCTTTGTCGGTGATAGTATAGATGCCCGATTCCATATCCGGGTATACAGGGTTGTGGCCAACAAGAAGTCCTGATATGGTAACTTTTGCCTGCCAAGGATGCTGTTTCACCTTGTCCGTATCAAACCAGTTGATACCGCCGGTTCCGCCCATCACCAGCATCTTTCCTCCCCAGAGCGTGCAGGCAGCTGCATCGCTGAACTCATTGCTCTGTAAGCCATTGTCCGAGAAGTACTTGTTGATAGTTCCTTTTTCTGTATCTACCTGGTTTAAGCCACAGGTAGTTCCTATCCAGATTCTGCCCTTGTAATCTTCTATGATGCTGGCTACGCTGTTGTTTGAAAGTCCAAGTTCTGTGTTGTAAATCTTCGGATGAGCATATCCCTTCTTCGGATCATAGCAGATTGCGCCGTCTTCAGTGCCAAACCATACGCGGTTCTTGCTGTCAGAATAAACGCAATGTGAGAAACAGCCCTTGTTCAGACAGTTGACGCCACCGAAAGTGGAAGTCCAGCTATTCTTCTGCTGGTCATAGCAAGCCAGACCCACAGAAGTGGCTACGAAAACCCGCTTACCATCTTTTGAGATGCTGAGTTTCACGAGGTAATCATTAGGAATACTATTCTTTTTCAGGTTGTTGTCGGCACCATCTTGTGCTTTCCATTGCTTGATGCTTCCATCAGGAGAAAGGCGGAAAAGTCCTTTGCCCATGGTAGCAAACCAGACATTTCCCTGTGGGTCTTCCTGGATATCAAAGATGCCCGCCTGGTTGCCTATGCCTAGGCTGAATGGATGGAAAGACCCCCCCCCCGCATCTATAAATCCGATGCCGTCAGTATAGGTTCCTACCCATGTTCTGCCTTTCTTGTCTTTGCAGAGTGCCAGTACCGTGGTGTTGCTTAATAGATGGCTGTTGATGCTACCGGTTTTTATGTCAAAGAGGTAAAGACCATCCTTGTCGGTGCCTACCCAGACTTGATCGCCCTGGTTGGCACACAGACTTGTGATGCTGTTTTCGCCTATCACATTGCGGTTGCCCAAACGGTAGCCCATATAGTTGAAATCGCATTGAGCCTGCGACTGCATGAATACGCCCTTCTGGAGCATACTCACCCAGATGTTTCCCGTAAAATCTTCTATAATGCTGGAAATCTTGCTCTTGGCAAGATTTACTTCACGGCTGAACAGAGGATTATTTTGCAAGAATCCTGTTACAGGATTATACACGAAGATACCCATACCATCGCAACCGATAAACAAGCGCTGGTCGCGGCTGATATAGATGTTGTCAATAGGAAGATTGCCTATGCCGGCTATCTTGGTGAAGGCGGTTGAACCAGCCTTGAGAAGGTAAACACCTTCATTCTTGGTAGCAAGATAAATGTTGCCCTTGTCGTCTTGCCTGATATCTTGTGTGTTAAGTTGCTCTGTTCCCATGATGCGTGAAACAAGCTTGCCGTTCTTTTCTTTCCGTAACAGCTTTCCGTTTTCCAGGATAATCCAGAGCCTTTCTTGTTTGTCTTCCAGAATCTTATGTATGTATTTCAGGTTCTCCACTTCTCCTTTCATGGTGTAACAGGCGTTTGCATCTGTTTTCTTGGTCATGATGCCGTAACCGGAGGTAACGACAGCAATATCGCCATTGTGCAAACGGCTTACCTGGTTAACGTAAGTGTTTATAGGCTTATTTCTTGAATCGAGCATAGGTACGTTGCAGAACCTTTTACCATTAAGTATAAGTAGCGACTTGTTTGTTCCCAGCACAATACGCCCCTTTTCATCCTGTGTTATACAGTTGATATAGTTGCTGTTGAGCCCGTTACTGTTGCCGTAGGTTTTTCTGATGACCATAAAGTTATAGCCATCATAGATATTCAAGCCGTTACGGGTGGCAATCCAAATGAAACCATTTGAATCCTGGAACACCTGAGTGGCAAGGTTGCTTGAAAGCTGGTTGTCTGAATTGAAAAGTTTTCCTCGCTGCGCCATCATGTTCTGCGCAGTGAGACAGAAGATAAACATCAGTAAAAGACCGATGTATCTCATTGTTCTGAGATTTGATTTCATGGAAATCATCATGATTCTTGGTTTCATTGTCTTTTTTGGCTTTTTTATATTCGTTTGCAAAAATACAAAATTAATGGGAGAATAATGCATGATAAGGTATGTTTTTTACGAGAATATATTAAAAAAGATGTTAAAATGTTACGTAGGGTAAAGATAATGTTACATGTGGTACGAGAGAAAAACTATTGGTTACTTATTATAAAGTATATATGATAGATTAGAAGTATCTTTGCATCGGTTTTTAAGTTGTATATATTTAGTATATTTAGGTTAGTTAGGTTTATACATAATAGTTTGTAGAATAGGTTTAGAATTTCTAAGAGATTTTGATATTATGGTTTTTATATAGAATCATGATTAATTGGTTTTCGGGATTGGTGCGTAGTGATTACGCGCCATTCTATTTTAAAAGCCCAGCATCCTTTTCTGTAAACTAGAACCTGGCAATTCTTCATAATATAATAAGGTGACTGACAATAAATTATAAATCTAAAAATAATTGTAACAATGAACAGAAAGAAATTGTTAATATCACTCGCTATGGTTATGCTGTCAATGGCGGGGCTGGCTGCAGATAATCTGCCGGCACTCCGTGTGCAGGGTAAGAATCTGGTGGATGCCAATGGTAAGACTGTTGTCTTGCATGGTGTGATGGATACACCGAACCGCTACTTCAATGGGTGGAGATGGCAACAGTGGAAGGCTGATTATTCTGAAGCCGACATTCAGCCTTGCTTGGAATATTTCTCTAAGCAGTTTTCTGCCATCACCGACAAGAAGCAGGGTGCTTATTGTACCGTGTTCCGATTGCACATGGATCCATGCTGGACCAACGATCCGGCAAAGAAAGTAGAAAACGAGGCTGATATCTCGGCATTCAACATGGCGCGCTACCGTCGCTATCTCCAGAAACTCTACATTCCTCTCATCAAGGATGCTATAGCACATGGACTTTACGTCATCGTACGTCCACCGGGTGTCTGCCCTGGTGATATCAGTGTTGGCGACAGGTACAACAGCTATCTGAAGGGTATCTGGAAAGCATTTGCTGCCGATGAATACATCAAGCAGAATGAAGGAGTAATCTCCATCGAACTGGCCAATGAGCCTGTGAGAGTACATCTATCAGACGGAACGGATTCAGCAGAGGCTTTGCATGATTACTTCCAGCCGGTGGTGGATGTGATTCGCGAGCAGGGCTTCAAGGGAATCATCTGGGTTCCGGGCGCAGGTTATCAGAGTCAGTACCAGGATTACGTCAAGTATCCTATCACCGATAGCGAGGACAACTTCTCTTATGCAGTACATGTTTATTCCGGGTGGTATGGAAATATGACCGATAAGAATTACGATCACGATACTTTCATCCGCAACTTCAAAAGTCAGGTGCCGATGGTAGAGACGAAGCCTATCATGGTAACGGAGATAGACTGGAGTCCGGAAGATCCGGACAAGGCGAGCGAAGGTCACTATAATGAGTGGGGACAGTGGATACAACCTAACCTGGGAAGCTGGGCAACAGCATCTACCTCGAAATGGGGATTGGCATGGAAGGCAGTTCACGACCACTTTGGCAATATCGGAATGACGATTACCCATCCACAGGAATATTACGATATTGATGTATATCTTAAAACGGGCAAGGTGATTCCAGGTTTCCAGAATGCCAAGAAACACGGATTGTTCGAAGAGTGTTGCGGCTATGCCTGTATGAACTGGTATAAAGAGTGGTATTTGAAACAAAATACAACGGGAATTAAACAATTAGAAACCCAGGCAGACGTGGTTTCCACCTTATATTATAATATAGAAGGAAAAGAAGTTGAAAAGCCAACTGCAGGTGTTTATATAATAAAACAACTGTTAAGTAATGGAAAAATACGTTCTCGCAAGGTTTTTCTAAAATGATAAACTTTCTGTTACACCACGCAAAGTATGTTTCGAAAGAAATCCATACCTTTGCCGCCGTGAATAAACAGTTTTAGCGCACGCCTAAATTTTTAAAGCATAAATCAAAAATGAATAGAACATGATTGAACAAGTGTTAACAATGAAACGGACAGCAGCCTTATGCTTGGTGGGAGCTTTCTGCAGCCTGAATGCTCAGGCACAGAATATCCAGGTCAAGGGTAATCTTGTTGACGGTACAGGTGAGCCTCTGATAGGTGCCACTGTAAAAGTGAAAGGTAATGCCAGCGTCGGTGCGGTCACCGACTTAGATGGTAATTTCAGCATCAGTGTTCCTTCTGAGAATTCTATCCTCGTATTTACATACGTAGGTATGAAGACCAAGGAAGTAAAGATTGGTAAGAAGAGAGAGTTCAAACTTACTCTTGAAGATGACAACGCCATCGGCGAAGTTGTAGTCGTTGGTTATGGTCAGCAGAAGAAGGCTTCTGTCGTAGGTTCCATCACCCAGACTACTGGTGAGGTTTTGGAGCGTGCAGCTGGTGTCAGCGACGTCGGTTCAGCCTTGACAGGTAACCTCCCAGGAGTTGTTACAATCCAAGGCAATGGTATGCCTGGTGAGGAGGAACCTCAGATTATCATCCGTGGTTCTAGTTCATGGAACAATTCCGACCCTCTCGTTCTCGTTGATGGTATTGAACGTCCTCTGAGCAGCGTGGACATCTCTTCTGTGGAGAGCATCTCTGTACTGAAGGATGCTTCTGCTACTGCAGTCTATGGTGTGAAGGGAGCCAATGGTGTCATCTTGGTTACCACCAAGCGTGGTCAGGAAGGCAAGGCTAAGATTGACATTGGTTTCAATGCTACGTTGAAAGCTCCTTCTAAGTTGCCTAATAAGTACGACTCTTATGATGCGTTGATGCTTCGCAACCAAGTGGTAGAACGTGAACTGGGCATTTATCCTGAAGGTGTTTCATATCTTCGTCCTCAGTCTTTTATAGACAACTATCGAAACCAGACTACGCAGGAGCAGCGTGAACGTTATGCCAATGTGGATTGGCAGGATGCACTTTTCAAAAAGTCTGCTATGTCCTATAATGCGAACGTGAACGTGAGTGGTGGTACAAAATTCGTTAAGTACTTCGCTTCTGCTGATTTCGTGCATGAGGGTGACCTCTTCCGTGAGTATGATAATGGTCGTAACTACAACTCTGGCTATGGATACAATCGTATCAATGTTCGTAGTAACTTGGACTTTGCCATCACAAGTAGCACTACTTTGAAGGTAAATGTGGCTGGTAGCAATGGCGTAAGAAAAGCTCCTTGGAGTAACATGAGCAATAGTGAGTGGCAGATTGGTCAGCAGTGGGCTGGTGCTTATAACATCGCCCCAGATGTGTTCTTGCCACAATATTCTGACGGCTCATGGGGATTCTATCCATCTGCTTCCAATGTAAGTAACTCTGCACAGAATCTTGCTATCGGTGGTACAGCACAGGCTACAACCACTCGTATCAATACAGACTTTACCCTTGAGCAGAAATTGGATTTCATAACCAAAGGCTTAAATTTCCGTGGTACTATCTCTTGGGATAATGTTTTTGTTGAGACAGGACGAGGTATCAATGACTTGAATAATGAAGCCCAGACTAAGTATATTGATCCTGAAACAGGTCAGGTTACTTATGGAAAAGAACTTGAAGGAAATAATAAGTTTGATTGGCAGCAAGGTGTGAACTGGTCAACGGAAGGTGGTTCTGTAGATAATAACCAGACTGTTCGCAACCTCTACTATCAGTTGCAGCTCAACTGGGCTCGCAAGTTTGGACAGCATGATGTATCAGCCATGGGCTTGTTCTCACGTCAGGAGAATGCACGTGGTAGCGTGATGCCAACTTACCGTGAGGACTGGGCGTTCCGTGCTACCTATAGCTATGCAGGTCGTTATAACATCGAGTATAATGGTGCCTATAACGGATCAGAAAAGTTCAGCAAGGACAATCGTTTTGCCTTCTTCAATTCAGGTGCTATCGGATGGACCATCACTGAGGAAAACTTCATGAAGTCTCTGCGTGACAATCACATCATCGATATGTTGAAGTTCCGTGCTTCCTATGGTGAGATTGGTGATGACAACCTAGGTCCAGACCCATTTGATTCTACTCGTCGCTGGTTGTATATGAGCCAGTGGGCATATGGCGGCAAGACTACGATGGATCTCGACCATACAGAGAGCATCTATACATGGTATCGACAGAACACTCTTGGAAATGATAATGTGAAATGGGAAACAGTTAAGAAAACCAACTTCGGTATTGATTATGGTTTCTTGGGAGGCTTGATTACTGGTTCTTTGGATTTCTTCTGTGATCGTCGTAATGACATCTTGATTTTCGGCTCTAACCGTTCTGTTCCTTCTTATTTCGGAACTACAGCACCTACTATTAATAAAGGTAAGGTTCGTACCAGTGGTTACGAGTGGGAATTGAAACTTAATAAGGTGTTTGCTAATGGCTTGCGACTCTGGGGTAATTTCAATATGACCCATGCCAAGAATAAGGTGATTTTGAAGGATGATGCCATCTTTACTCCAAATTATCAAAAGGAGGCAGGATTTGCCATGAATCAGTATCACTCTTATATAGATAAGGGCTTTATCAATAATATTGATGATTTGATTGGTTCTCCGGCGCACGACTCCAATGACAATCACCGTTTGGTTGGTGACTATTACATTGTTGATTTCAATGGTGATGGTGTTGTTGATAGCAGGGACTCGGCTCCTGTAGGTTATAGCAGTAGTCCGCAGAACACCTATAATGCTACTATTGGTTTCGAATGGAAAGGGTTCTCAGCTTTCGCTCAGTTCTATGGAGTAACTAATGTGACCCGTGACGTATCATTGACAAGCTTTGGTAATATGCTTGATAATGTTTATGATACTGGTACTTGGTGGAATAAGAATCAAAGCAATCCAGAATGTATCCTTCCTCGTTGGGGTGCCACTGCTTCAAGTTACACCTATGGTACACAGTTTATGTATGATGGTTCTTACATTCGTTTGAAGAATGTCGAGATTGCTTATACCTGGACCAAGGGTTGGATTAAGGCATTAGGCGTAAACTACCTCAAGATTTACTTGAATGGTAATAACCTCTGGCTCTGGACTCGTATGCCTGATGACCGTGAGGCAAACCTCGGTGGTGGTGGCTGGTTGGGAGCATACCCTACGGTTCGCCGCTTCAACTTAGGTGTTAAATTCTCATTGTAATTATTAAAAAAAATATTCAGATGAAAAATAAGATAAAGACATTATTGTTGACGGGATGCGTCTCGCTGGCTCTCGGTACTTCGCTGAGTTCTTGTCAAGACTACTTGGACAAGGAGCCAGACTCAACAGTTTCTGCAGACGATGCCTTTGCCAATTTCCGTAATTTCCAAGGTTTCGTTGAGGAAATATACAACTGTATCCCTGATAAAGAGAAATGTAACTATTGTCCTTCATGGAACTGGGGTGATGATGAAATCTTCAATCCTGAGGCTGATAATAGAATGACCCATCAGGTTGATTTAGGTAACTTCCGTGCATGGGAATCTACTGGTAACTGGCTAAAACGTGATGGTTCTTCTACTTCCACAGATAAGTTCGCACACGGTATTTGGAACCATGCGTGGTATTGCATCAGAAAATGTAATCTCGGTTTACAGAATATCGACAAGTTTGTGACTGGAAGTGCTGAAGAGAAAAAACTGATAGAGGGTCAGCTCTATTTCTTCCGTGCATGGTGGCATGAGGAAATGATGGAGTATTTTGGTGGTATGCCTTATGTGGATACTTATCTCGATGCCAATGCCGAGCAGAGATTGCCACGTCTTTCTTATCAGGAATGCGCTGATAGAGTGGCAGCTGATTTCCGCAAGGCTGCCGATTTGTTGCCTATTAATTGGGATAAGACTTCTGCAGGTGCTGCCACACAAGGTAAGAATGATCTTCGCATCAATAAGATCATGGCTCTTGGTTATCTTGGTAAAACCTATCTTTGGGCTGCTAGTCCTTTGATGAAGAATGGTGCGCAGATTGGTGCCAGCAAGAATGGCAAGACTTATGATTATGATCAGGAATATGCTAAGAAGGCAGCTGAGGCTTTTGGTGAACTGCTCTCTCTTGTGGAAGCTGGTCAGACACAATATGCATTGGCAGAGTTTAAGTACTCAGACATCTACAATCATGAGAAATCTGCTGATGCCAATAGCTGTTTTTCTGATATATTCTATACCAAGAAGCAGAACTGGAAAATGCCTGGAACGGTTGAAGCTATCTTCCGTGGTCCATCTCCTGATTTTAATGGCTCTAACTGGAATACCTCTAAGGTCTTTGGCCCTAAGGTACAGAAAGTAGTTGCTCATGATAATGTCATTCACCAACCTACGGCCAACCTTGTAGAGGCTTATGGAATGGCTAACGGAGAACCAATCTATTTGGTTGAGAATGGTAAGTATGTACCCAATCCAAAGTCTGGTTTCGACCCTGAGCATCCTTTCAAAAATCGTGATCCCCGTTTCTACCACGATATCGTCTTCGATGGTTTTAAGTATTTGAACGGAACACCTGGTCAGTATGCAGATTTACAGTATTGCCAATTATATACGGGTGGTAATATGCGCCCAATAGCAAATGCAAGCCGTACGGGTTATTTCATTCAGAAGTTGGTGCCTCATACTTGTAATGAAGTGGATAAAGATTACGATTGGGGTTCAGCTTTACACTGCTATTTGCCATATATGCGTCTTGCAGACATATACTTGATGTATGCAGAGGCTTGTGCTGCATTCGGTGGTGCTTCTGGCAAGTCTTCAAACTTTGGCAAGACCGCAGAAGATGCAATTAATACACTTCGCGACCGTTGTGGTGCAGGTCATGTTGCTCCAGAATTTGTTGCAGACAACCATAAGTTCATGGACGAGGTCCGTCGTGAGCGTGAGGTAGAACTTTCTTTCGAAGGATTCCGTTTTTGTGACTTGCAGCGTTGGTTGCTTCTGACAGAGGCACCATATAATCAAAAATTCTCACAGGAGTTTGACCGTGTGGAAAGTGCAGACTTCTATACGAAGAATGATCCTAAGGACGCTCGGGTTGCCAATTATCGTAGAAAGTTGATATTGACTCGTAATTTTGGTACCAAGCACTATTGGTTCCCATTGCCAATCAAGGAGACTCAGATCAGTTCAGAGTTTAAACAAAATCCAGGCTGGTAAGGTTTAAAATTATAAATTAGTAATACTAAATGAATAATGATAGTATGAATTCAAGATTCAAATCATATAATTATAAGCTTTTTGTAGCAAGTCTCGTGGCTTTGGCTCCTCTTGGTGCCAATGCCAAGACTGCACAGACAAGCGAATCCGATACAGCCAGTGCCGACAAGGAGATGGTTCAGGTGGCTTACCGAAAGGTAGCCAAGGATGACATCTTGGGCGGTGTGTCTGTAGTCGATGTAGAGAACTTGATGAAGAAGAATTACCATACTTATAGCCTCGACAATATGCAAGGTTATGTAGGTGGTTGGAATGGCAATTCTCTCTGGGGTATGGATGCCGACAACGCTGGTTATCTCGTCTTGGTAGATGGTGTGCCTCGTGAAGCTAACAACGTTCAACCAAGTGAGATTGCACAGATTTCTTTCCTCAAGGGTGCGCAGGCTGTGGTGCTCTATGGTAGCAAGGCTGCCAAGGGTGCTGTAGTCATAACTACCAAGCGTGGTCATAATGACGGCTTGAAGGTCGAGGTGCAGGCTAATGCAGGTTTGAATGTAGCAAAGTCTTATCCTGAGTATCTTAGCAGTGCAGAGTATATGACTCTCTATAACGAGGCTCGTCGTAATGATGGTCTGTCTGAGCTTTATTCTGCTGAGGACATCTATAATCATGGAGCAGGTTTGAACCCTTATCGTTATCCTAATCTCGATTTCTATTCTTCTGATTATCTCAGAAAGATGAACAGCCGTTATGAGGCTACTGCAGAAATCAGCGGTGGTGGTAAGCGAGCTCATTTCTATAGCAATATCAACTATTATCGCCAGGGCGATTATTTCAAGTTTGGTGAGGCTAAGAATAATAATACCCAGCGCTTCAGCGTTCGTGGTAATGTGGATATAGACATTACTGATGATATTAAGGCTTGGGTCAACTCCAGTGCAACCTTCTATGATTCTCATTCTGCAAAGGGTAATTACTGGGAAGCTGCTGCTACTTGGCGTCCTAATTTTCCACAGAATGCAGCTCCTCTTATCTCCACAGATATGATAGCCCCTAATGCGAAGGCTGCTTGGGACTTGATGAGCGTTGCGAAGTTGGTAGATGGCAAATACTTCCTTGCTGGTACTCAGGCAAACTCCTCCAATGTTTTTGCTGATATCTATTCTGCAGGAAGTAGTAAATTTACTAGTCGTCAATTCCAGTTTGATACGGGTATCAATATCAACTTGCACAAGGTGTTGAAGGGCTTGTCTTTCGAGACTCATTTCGCAGTTGACTATGCTACCTCTTATAATACTTCTTTCGATAATAGCTATGCTGTTTATATCCCAACATGGGCTAACATTGATGGCAAGGATATGATTGTCGCATTGAAGAAGGAAGGTGAGGATAAAAAGTCTGGCAACCAGAACATCAGCGGAAGTACAGATAACCAGACCATGTTTTTCTCTGGTCAGTTCAACTACAACAATACTTTCAACAAGGTTCACAATCTGTCGGCAATGTTGATAGCTTCTGGCTTCCAGCAGTCGAAGTCTGGACAGTATCATAAGAACTCTAGTGCCAATCTTGCATTCGATGCTTCTTACAATTATGCCCAGAAGTATTACGCAGATTTTGGATTAGCTGCCATTCACTCTGCCCAGTTGGCTCCAGGTCATCGTGAGGCTCTCTCACCATCACTTTCTTTGGGTTGGAGACTCAAGAATGAGTCTTTCTTGAAGAATTCCAAGGTGGTAGATGACATGATGATTAGTGTATCAGGTAGTATTATCAATGAGGATATTGATATAGCAAATGGTGACAATCGCTACTATCTCTATCAGAGTATTTGGACTTCTGATTACGGCTATGGATGGTATGATGGATCTAGCGATAAATACACCTATTCAAAAAGAGGTGAGAACAAAGACCTTGATTTTATCAAGCGCAAAGAGTTGTCTCTGAATTTCAAGACATCCCTGTGGCAGAAATTGGTGACATTGGATGCAAGTTTCTTCATCAATTCGATGGAGGGTTATCTCATCTCTTCGCCAACATTCTATCCATCTCATTTGAATACTGGTTATCCAGCGGCTTCGTTTATGCCTGTACTGAATTACAACAATAATCGTAGAGTAGGATTTGATTTCGCAGCCAACTTCAATAAGAAGGTAGGTGATGTGGATCTCTCACTTGGTGTGGCAGGTACTTACTATACAACCAAGGCTACCAAACGAGATGAGAACAACGTAGAGCAGTATCAGAACAGACAAGGAAAGGCAGTTGATGGCATTTGGGGTTACAAGAGCGCAGGTCTCTTCCAAAGCGAGGAGGAAATCAAAACTTCTCCAGACCAAAGCTATTTTGGTGGAACAGTTAAACCTGGTGACATCAAGTATGTGGATGTAAATGGTGATAATAAAATTGACCAATACGACCAAGTCTTCTTGGGTAAGGGTGGTTGGTATGGAGCACCATTCACGCTTGGTGTCAATCTTACAGCTAAGTGGAAGAACTTTACCTTCTTCGCTCTTGGTACCGGTAACTTCGGTGCTTGGGGAGTCAAGAATAATTCTTATTGGTGGGTAAAGGGCGATAGCAAATATTCTGCTGTAGTTCGTAACCGATGGACAGAGGAAACCAAAGAGACTGCAACCTATCCTCGTTTGACATCTCTTGATGGTAACAACAACTTCCAGACATCAGACTTCTGGATGTACAAGACGGATGCTTTCCGCTTGGCTAAGGTCCAGATAACTTACGACTTGCCTAGTACTTTGTTCCAAAAGACATGGCTTAAGGCGTTGTCGGCATACGTAAGCGGAGCTAACTTGCTTACCATTTCAGGAGAGCGCGAAGTCTTAGAGATGAACGTTGGGTCTGCGCCTCAGACACGCTATTATAATATAGGTGTGAAGGCAACATTCTAATCATTTTAAAATGTAGAAAGAAATGAAAGTAAAAAATATATTTATATTAGCAGCAATGTCGCTTACTTTGGCTTCTTGCTCAGATCTTTTCGAGCCTGCAGATGAAAACAACCGTGGCTTGGATGAGATTTACAATGAGCCAACATACGCTCAGGGACTATTGGGATATGGTTATGCGATGCTTCCTTACAATACCAAGAGTGTTACTGATGTTGCTACAGATGACGCTGTAAGCAATGACTTGGCAAATGGCTATCTCAAGATGGCTACAGGTTCTTGGACTGCTAATAGCGATCCTATGTCTAGATGGGCAAATGGTCGTGCTTGTATCCAATATCTCAATATCTTCCTTCAGGAGGTAGATAAGGTAAACTGGGCAAAGGACAAGAATGCCCGTAAGATGTATTGTGATAGCCGTAAAGGTGAAGCTTATGCTTTGAGAGCTCTCAACTTGTATTATCTTTTGATGAATCATGGTGGATGGACAGCCGATGGCAAACTGCTTGGCGTTCCTAATTTGACAGAACCAGAGACTTCTACTGATGATTTCAACAAGCCACGTAATACATTCCAAGAGTGCTTGGATCAAATCTATAGCGATTTGGACGAGGCTGCCAAGCTTCTCCCTCTTGATTACAATGATTTGACTGATGATAACGATGTTCCTGCCAAGTATAAGGAAATCGGAGTAAAGACCGCAGGAGACTACAACCGTGTGTTTGGTTCCATTATGCGTGGTCGTATCAGCGGTCGTATCGCTGAGGCTATTCGCTCACAGGTATCTTTGCTTGCAGCTAGTCCTGCTTTCTCTGAAGGTACAAACGTGGATTATGCTAAGGCTGCTGACGATGCAGCTACCGTTCTTGACCGTATCAATGGTGTGAATGGATTGTCTGCTACAGGTAATAATTGGTTTATGCAAACCAGGGAAATCGATGCGCTTGGCTCAGGTGCTTGTCCTGCTGAAATTCTTTGGCGTGGCAGTCGTACCAATGGTGCTGATGACTGGGATCTTGGTCTGAACCAAGAGTCTGATAATTTCCCTCCGTCTCTTTATGGTAAGGGTAGAATCAACCCAACTCAGAATCTGGTCGATGCATTCCCTGCTGTAAATGGTTATCCTATCACCGATGATCGTTCTGAGTATGATAAGTTGAATCCTTACAGCAATCGAGATCCTCGTCTTGACCTTTATATCATTCATGATGGTAGTACTTATAAGGGAAAGACCATTCATACAGACATTACGACGGCTAATAACAATGATGGTTTGAATAAGATTTCCAATTCTACTCGTACAGGCTATTACATGAAAAAGCTGTTGCGTGAGGATTGTAATCCTGACCCTAATGCAAAGAATCCTCAGTATCATTATCCTGTGTATATTCGCTATACTGAGATATTCCTCGATTACGCTGAGGCTGCCAACGAGGCTTGGGGACCAAAGGGTAGGGGATCTCACAACTACTCAGCTTACGATGTAATCAAGGCAATCCGTGAGCGTGCCGGAATTGGCGAGTTTGGCGAGGATCCATACTTGGATGAGTGCGCTGGTGACAAAATTAAAATGCGTGAGTTGATTCGCAACGAGCGTCGTTTGGAACTTTGTTTTGAAAATAAGCGCTTTAGCGACCTTCGCCGTTGGAAAGCTCCTCTAAATGAGGCTGTGCGTGGTATAGAAATCACTTTAGAGGCTGGTGCCCCATTATACAAAGTCATGAAGGTTGAGGATCGCAACTATAAAGATTACATGTATTACGGTCCTATACCACAGAGCGAAATGTTGAAGTGGAGCAACTTGCAGCAGAATAAGGGCTGGGAAGTAAAAAATAACGACTAATATTTAAAATGATGAAAACAATGAAGATAAGCAAATATTTGTCCATGGCTGCATTGGGAATCTTGGCTTTTGGCTTTAACTCTTGTGAGAATGGCAACCAAGAATTTCCTGATTATGAGGGCGGTACTACTGTATATTATCCTTATCAGTATATCGAACGTTCTGTAGTTTTAGGCAATGATGAGAATCGCGATAATACGGATGATAATAATCATGTATTGTATATCGTATCTACAATGGGTGGAGCATATAATGGAAAAAACATCACATTGAATGTAGATGTTGATAATTCATTGTGTGACAATCTGTATTTTGAGGATGGAGTCACTCCTGTAAAGCCAATGCCTAGCAATTATTATACAATTCCTACCAAGACGGTTGCGTATAATGGGAAAATGCAGGGACGTCTTCAGGTTAAGTTGGAGGATGCTTTTTTTGCTGACCCTGATTGTGCAAAGAATACATATGTAATCCCAGTTCGCATCAAGGAAATGGTGGGAGCCGATTCTATTCTTTCGGGTTCTCCTGCCGTTGCAGGTACAACTCCTGTTCGTACTGATGCTTCAGCTTGGTTAATTGCTCCTAAGGATTATATCCTTTATTGCGTTAAGTTTATGAATCCATGGGATGGCTTTTATTTCCGTAGAGGAACTGACAAGATTACAGAGAATGGACAAACTCATGAGGTAAAGCGTGAAGGTGCAACTATTGAAAAGGATGAAGTGAGTCACATTACAACCAAGAGTTTGAAGGAATGTAATTTCGAAGTCTCTGTAAATAAAGCTGACGGCTCTAAGGTCACTTGCAACTTGAAACTTACGTTCGATGATAAGGGTAATTGTACCGTTACTTCTGATACAGAGGGCATGACTGCTTCCGGTACAGGTAAGTTTGTAGAAAAGGGAGCAAAGTTGGCTTGGGGTAACAAGGATCGTGACATCCTGACTCTCAATTACAAGGTTGATTTCGGTTCAGGCATTGTTTTGGAAACATCCGATCAGTTTGTTGCCCAGACTCGTGGTAACACCAATGGTATTGTTCAATTCAGTCCTCAGTATATCAGGAAGTAATATTCTTGATAGATAAGTGTCATTCTAATAATTTGATTATTATGAAATTGAAAAATATTAATTTAGGTTTAGGCTTGATGGCTCTCTTGGCTTTGTCTTCTTGTGCTGATGACAAGTTCTCGGAGTACAGAACTGATATGACCAAGAATTTGAAGGAATATCAGTATCTGAATAACTACGAGCCTTTGAAGAAATACGTGGAAGATATGAAAGCTTCCGGCAAGTGCAATCCCGACTTTAAGTTGGGCATTGCGCTCGAAGCAGCCGAATTCAACAAGCAGGGACTTGTATATTGTCTTGCTGGTAGCAATTTCAATGAGACTGTAGCCGGCAACGCCATGAAGATGGCTTCTTGTGTTGCTGATGATGGTCGCATGAATTTTGATAATGTAAGTGAATATGTTAAGAATGCCACAGATGCAGGTCTTTCGGTTTATGGTCATACCTTGGCTTGGCATGAACAGCAGCCTAACAAGTATCTGAATGGGCTGATTGCTGATAAGGTAATAGAAGTAGACCCTAGTCAGAAAGTTGAGAAGACTGATTATGAACTTGACTGTTCTACTCTTTCATCTTACGATTGGACGGGTTCGCCTGCTTCTGTAAAAACAGAGTGGAATAAAGGTGGTGCTGTGGTCATAACCAATCCAGAGCCGATAGACCCATTTTATGAGCTTCAGTACTGGCTGGTAAATGGCATTCCTCTTAAAACAGGCACTAAATATAAGATTACCTTCCTTTGCAAGGCAGAAGGTGAATCGCCTGCTAATATCCGCTTTAAGTTGGGTAACTGGGGAGCTGGCGCCAAGAATACCTTCAAGATTCCTGTAGGTGGTGATTATAAAGAAGTTTCGTTCGATGTAACTCCTGTCATGGATAGTAATGGTCTCTTCTTCCAGCACGGAGATTTTGCAGGTAAGATTTATTGGAAGTCTATTAAAATCTCTCATTTCGAGGCTCCTTCTGTTGAAATCCCTGTAAGTGTTGGGCATCTTACCTTTGATGATGGTCAGAACCTTGGTGGATGGGGTATGGATAATGCGCCAAAGATTGTAAATGGTGTTTGTGAGGTTGGTAACAACGCAGCCAAGGAAAACCCTTGGAATGCACAGGTTAACTATGAACCAGGTTTCGCTTTCGAGAATGGTAAAACCTATCACTTGAAGATGAAAATCAAGGGTTCTGTAGCTGGCGAATTTGGTGCTGGATTCCAGAATCCTGAAGGATACATAGGCTGTGGTGACTTCCCTACCATCAAGGTTACAACTGATTGGAAGGAAGTTGATGTAGCTACCACATGTAATGGTGACAATGCCTTGCGCCTGCTGCTGAATATCGGCAAATATGCGGGTACCCTCCATATTGATGATTTTGAAGTTTACTACACGAAGCCTTCAAATACTATTCCTCTTACAGATGAGGAAAAGAAGAAAGCACTTACTCCTGTTTTGCAGAATTGGATTTACGGCATGATGGCAGCTACCGAGGGTAAGGTGAAGGCTTGGGATGTTGTAAACGAGTCTATCTCTGGTAAAGATATTGATGGCGATGGTTACTACGATCTCCAGTCTGCCACACGTGGTACAGTTTCTCCAGATGATGCCAAGAACAAATTCTACTGGCAGGATTACCTGGGTGACCTTGATTATGTTCGCACTGCTGTAGCTGCAGCTCGCAAGGGCTTTGCTGATGCTGGTGGAAAACCTGAGGAGTTGAAGCTCTTCATCAATGATTATAACCTCGAAACTGCTTACGACCAGAACAAGAAGCTCGAGAGCTTGAAACACTGGATTAAGGAGTGGGAGAAGGACGGCGTTACCAAGATTGATGGTATTGGCAGTCAGATGCACGTTTCATGCTGCATGGATCCTGTTGAGCAGAAAAAAAGAGAGGATGCTTACGTGAACATGCTCAACCTGATGGTTAGTACAGGTAAGTTGGTTCGTATCTCTGAGTTGGATATGGGCTTGGAGGTTCCGAACGTGGATAAGAACAGCAAAGACCCATATATCCAAGTAAAGACTACTGATATGACCGAGGAACAGCACAAGGCAATGCGTGCTTACTACGAGTTTATCGTCAAGAAATATCTTGAGATTGTTCCTAAGGAGCAGCAGTGGGGTATCTGCCAGTGGTGTGCTACTGACAGTCCTGCCAATAGTGGTTGGCGTCCTGGTTTGCCAGTAGGCCTCTGGGATTTGGATTATTATCGCAAGCATACCTATGCAGGTTTTGCTGCAGGCCTTGGTGCTCCAGAATATTGGAAGGAAGCCAAGTAATTACTCTAAAAGACATTAGTTTTAGGTTTATCATACAAAGATTAACCGAAAAAAGATGTTAGTCGTTAAGGTTGGCTGTGTTGTGATGACACGGTCAACCTTTTTGCATTTTTTTAATGATGAAAATATTCTCTTTCTCCTATGTGTCATTCTTGAAAGAGATTGTCTAGTGTGACTTCGCTGTTTACTATACTTGAATGGATGCCATTGGCAACACCAAATGTAAGCCTCGCTAGCCACGCCACCAATATTCAATGCCTTGCGTTTTCGTGCCAAAATCTTTAATTTGGCTTCCTAGAGAAGGACGTGATGTATTCATGCTACTAGCCATAAAAGTTATGAAGTGGATTTCCTTCTTTCAAGAGGAAAGAAAATTTATCCGATAGAGGTGAAATCCTCAGGATATAATACTCATAAGTCACTAGACGAGTTTTGTGCTAAATATTCTGATCGAATAGATAAGAGATATCTCTTGTATACAAAGGATTTGAAGAAAGATGGACAAACGCTCCTCTTACCGATTTATATGACTCCTTTGTTGTGATTTCCTCTTCAAATAGGTTTGATGGTGTATCATTTTCGTTATAATGTTGGCTATCAAACCTATTTGGTACTTCTCACAAAGTATTTGTTATACCACGCAAAGTCTTTTTCAGCCTTTTCAGTTACTTTTGCAAGCGGAAATGAGAAACATTTCTCGTTCCACGAATGAACAATTATTATCAATAAACTTAAAATTAAAAGCTTATGAAAAAAATTTTTACTTTGATTGCTGCTGCCTTGATGGCAGTTAACGTGAGTGCAGCTAACAAGGTGCTGAAGATTACTGGCACCGCTGACAAGGTTAATCCTTGGGACAGCCAGTGTTATATCAACCTTAAGAATCTAGAGAAGGGCAAGGCTTATGTCGTGAAGTTTGATGTGTACACTACAGCTGGTACCGAATTCAAAATCGGAACAGAGGCTATTGACGAGACTCAGACAGAGCATATGACGGAGTGGAATGCTTCTGCAGTGTTCAATTATACTGAGGAACTTACCTTGACTAATCAAAAGTCAGAGGCAGTAATAAACTTCCCTGGTAAGACCACGGTTACTTGTCACTCCCACTGTACTGCAAAGCCAGGAATGGAGATAGATCATACAAATGGTAATACCAAAAATTGTAATCCGGAAATTTTGAAGGATTATGAGTATGCAGCTACTGCACTCTTGCTGAATGTAGGAAAGATGCCTAAGGATGCAGTCATCTATATTGGTAGCATTAAGGTGTATGATGCAGATGGCAACCTCCTTTCAACAGAGGATTTTGATAATGCAACAGTTGGTGAGTATGATGCTACTAAGACTATTCACTATCCAGCTTGGCAGAATGCTGCTACATTTGAAATTGTAGAAGAGCCTACTACAGGCATTTCTAATATTGAGAGTGCAAATGTAGCTAAGGATGGCAAGTGCTTCAACCTCGCTGGTCAGCAGGTAGGTAAGAACTATAAGGGCGTTGTCATCAAGAATGGTAAAAAGATGGTTATCAAGTAATAGATGAGACGTTTTACAATGCTCGCATCGTACTATATATAATAATGTGTACGATGATGTAGAATCTATATAATATAAATATTAAACAAATGGTATAAAAAATCCCAGAATCGCTCTTCCAAGCAGTTCTGGGATTTATTATGGTGATATTTGGCATCAATATCTCCGCTATTATATTTTTTATGTATTGCTCAGATTCTTAATGATTTCCAAAGGTAGCTGGGTAGCTTTGGAAACCTGTTCGGCAGAAAGTCCCATTGCCAGCAATCGTTGTGCTGTTTCTGTGTTGGCCTCATGCTTGCCTTCTGCTCTACCTTTCTCCATACCTTTTTCCATACCTTCCTTCATGCCCTTTTCCCTGCCTATTTCTATACCCTCCGCAAGACCTTCTTGTTTGCCTTCACGCTTAGCAGTGTCTACGGAATTCTTGATGTCGCGATATGCCATCTTGCTGGTCTCATACTCCCTCATTTCCTGCGGAGTAAACTTGGCTATTTCGGCTTCCTCGAAGAGGCGGTCGAAGACCTTGTCGCACAGCTCTTTAGGGCGCTGGGTAAGTTTATAGAGGTTCTTCAGTGCATAGAGCCACTTCTCGTAGAGCGTATCCAGTTGTTCCAGGGATTTGTTGAACTTGGAAATCTCTACATAGATATATTCGAGCTTGTCGTAAAATACTTTGTGGGTAGCAGTGTCGCACAACTGCACATGATGGCGGATTTTCTCCTTGTCGAATGCATCCTCGTTCATGCTGAAGTTGAGCAGGGCAACGGTATAGATATGATTGAGCTTGAAATCCCACTCATTCCCCTTGGGCGCCTGTTCTCGGATAGGGAAGGTGGAGTAGAAGAGGGCGCGATCCTTGAAATACGTCTGGTACGCATTCTGCATTTCTACAATGAACTTCTCGCCGTTTTCGCCTTCGCAATATACATCAAAGATGGCTCTGCGGTCGGTATAGACATCTCTCACATGCTCTGGATTCAGATACGATACGTCCTTCACAACCTGTCTGCCATTAAACAAGCTGTTGAGGAAGCAAATGAGCAAATCCTTGTTCATTGCTGTTCCGAAAATTCGCTTGAAACCGAAGTCGGTCAGCAAGCTGATGTATCTTTCTTCTACCTGTTTCATAATCATCTGTATTAAAAATCCATGCCGCAAAGTTACGGTTTTATTTTCATATCTGCAAGAGATTTCTGGGATTTATTATGTCTGATAGTTTGCCATGATGTGCTTCCGTTTGCCTACAGATATGGCTGCGTGGGGTTAAGAATATGACTGCATTGGGTTAAGAATATGACTCCGTTGGGTTACGGATACGACTCCGTAGGCTAACGGAGACGTATCCTTCGGCTTGTCGAGATATCTGCGTCAGCTGATTGAGTCACTTGAGTTAGCTTACTGAACTACTTGGGTTAGCTGATTGAACTACTTGAGTTAGCTGACTGAGCTATATCAGTATCCTGTAGTATTACATGTGTATTTTTTTTCTAATTTAATGCCACATTTGCCACACTTATACTTAACTCTTTGATTATTAGAAGATAACGGGTGGCAATAAGGGGTGTTTTTATTGTCACCTTATTGCCACCTATTACCACTTTTGGCATAAAATCAGCAAAATAACGGTGTTTTTGAGGGATTTGCTACGTCCCGACGCAGCAAAAGTTACGTCCGGACGTAGTAAAAGATACGTCGTGACGTAATTTCAGTGCGGGAATTCAATGACAAGAAGTATATAAAAAAATCCCAGAATCGCTCTTCCAAGCAGTTCTGGGATTTATTGTGTCTGATAGTTTGTTTACCATTTAAAGAGGTGAGGAATAAATTCCTTGAAGCAGCGGCGCCAGGTGAGCCACTCATGATGAGTGCCTGGTGATACATAAACATCGAGCTTGATGCCCAGTTCCTTCAACTGCTGTGCCATCTTCTCGGTACCGAAGTTCTCTTCCGAACCGCAGCCCATAAACATATAATGAATGTTTTTGTTGTATTTCTCTGCATCGGCAAAAACCCCATTGAAACAGGTCTTTACATCCACGCCAAAGAGTGCACCGCTAAAGGTTCCAAGGGCAGAAAACTTGTCCATGTGAGGCAATACCGTGTTGAATGTCTGGTATCCGCCCCATGACAATCCTGCCATCGCACGATGCTCGCGGTCGGTATAAGTGCGGAATGTCTTGTCAACCATCGGAATCAGATCCTTGATAATCACATCATAGAAAGAAGCTCCATAGTGGCTGCGCTCTTCATCTACATTCTTGCCTGGACGGGCAACGAAAGGCTTCTTTACATCGCCACTCTCCATGACCACAATCATAGGCTCAGCCTTGCCTTCTGCTATCAGGTTGTCCATGATGTGCTGCATCATTCCCTGCTTGCTCCAGCCCGTTTCGTCTTCGCCCATGCCATGCTGCAGATAGAGCACAGGATAGCGCTTGGTGGTGTTGGTTTCATATTCGGCAGGGGTGTAAACCATGGCGCGGCGGAACTGCTTCTGAGAGGCTGCATAGTAAGATACTGAGCGAACCTGACCGTGGGCTACGCCCTGCTGAGGACGGTAGTAGTTGCCTTCTGCTCCTTCTGGAACTTCCAGACCGCCTGCTTCACGGCAGCAGCCGAAGTAGGTTTCGCTGGCAGGGTCAACTACCTGCACGCCATCTACATTCAGAAAATAGTAGTGGAATCCTACTACCAGCGGATCGCTCACGCCGTACCAGTCGCCATCCAAATCCTTTTTCATCTCATATTGCTTGCCGCAGATGTCGAAGATTACTTTCTTTGCCTCAGGAGCATGGAGCTTTACATAAGCTCTGCGGTCCTTATCTACACGCGGATAGTTGCTGTCTGGAATGATTCCCTGCAGGGCGAGCATCATGTTTGCATAGCGCTTGCCCATGGTGCGGTAGCTTTCTGCGATGAAGTGGAGTCCGTCGCCACGCTGTGGACAGCCCTTTGAAGAAATGACGTGGGCTGTAGGAATGGTCTTGGCAATATCATCAACGATGGCGATATGTGCCCAGCATTTTCCGCCCATATCCTTCTGTACGGTTTCGCCTACGAGCAGAGGTACGTCTTCTGCCTTCAGATTCAAATCCTTCAAGATGTCGTTATAAACAGTCTTTACTCGGTTAGGCCAGTTGGCATCACCGTTGTTGGTTTCGCCCTGATGCAGGAGGATGCCCTTGATAACACCCTGCTTCTTGGCTATTTTTGCCAGTTCTATCAGTCGGGCGTATGGATTTCCGTTGTACTGGGATGCAAAGTTCTTCATCCAGTCGGGTTGTTTCTTGAGATAAGCCTTATAGGTACGCTTATCGAAGAGGTCGATGCTGGCTCCGCCCACGGCCACGGTGATGGTTCCCACCTTGATGCTGTCTGGCAGGTTATCCACCATCTTTCTTCCGAAATAGTCAACAGGAGTCAGTCCTGTAGAAGGTCTTGCCTGTGGTGGCACGGCGGTGTGCCATTGCCCCTTCTTCCATCCTGCCTTTTCATCATCCACGGCATACATAGCCTGGAATCTCGGGTTCACGCCCGTTCGGTCGATGTCTTCGATAGCCGCATTTCCTTCCATGTTCGACTGTCCGAAGCAGAGATAGATTTGAAAATTAGGATCAGGCTTTTCCTGAACCTTACTGCCCGTTTTCTGTGCCATCATAGGTAGGCACGCCATCGCGAGCATCGATGCTAAGATTGATAATCTATTCATAGTTTATATTTAATTAAATTATTAGATTGATTTTCATCTTCTGTTCTGTTTGCAAAGTTATGAAAAGATTTTCATACGTGCTTTGTCTCATTTATCAATAACTTTTCCCTTTCTTATATAATAAGGTGATTCTTTTGTCTCAGGTTTCAGAATATGTTTCATTTTGTCTCTTTTTGGGTAGATGTTATTTGTGATAAAGTATTTGTTACTTGAGATAAAATGCGTTTTAATGTTTTTATCTATTTTTGCGACGTGTTTCAGCATTCTTAATGATTTTTTTGAGAATTTAGAATGTAAAATATAATAATGTAATATTTAGCAACTGACAAGTAAGTATAACTATTAATCTATTTTTATGAAGATGAATTTTAAAATGATTGAAAAGCCGTTTGTATTGCTATTCCTGCTCTGTTTGCTTCCTTTGGGAGCTTCGGCTCAGAGCATAGTAAAAGGTATAGTGACTGATCCAAGTGGAGAACCTGTGATTGGTGCTACTGTTAAAGTAGAAGGTAGCAAACTGGGTGTTGTTACCGACTTGGATGGTAAGTTTAGCGTTGATGCTGCTCCTGATGCAACATTGACTATTACCTATGTGGGTATGGAACCTAAGACCGTGAAAGCTCAGGCTGGTAAAACACTTTCCATTACCTTGAAGGATGATTCTAAAGTTCTGAATGATGTCGTTGTCATCGGTTATGGCGTTCAGAAGAAGAGCGACCTGACAGGTGCAGTTGCATCTATCAAGAGCGATGACATCAAGGGTTTGTCAGCTACCGATGCCGGTGCTGCCCTCCAGGGTAAGGCTGCCGGTGTGCAGATTATCAACTCGGGTGGTCCGGGTGAGGCTGCCGATATCCGTATCCGTGGTTATTCTTCCAATAGTGGTAATATCGGTCCGTTGCTCATCGTCGATGGTCTGAAGGTGGATAATATCCAGTACCTGGATCCATCTATGATCGAGAGCATGGAGGTATTGAAGGATGCCGCTTCTGCTGCCATCTATGGTGCGCAGGCGGGTAATGGTGTCGTTATCATCACAACCAAGACGGGTGCTGCCAATGGCGGTAAGGCTCAGATTTCCTATAGCAGCAAGTTCACCATCCAGTCGTTGGGAAAGAAGGCTGATATCTTTGATGCTCCTGAGTATATCGAGTATCACAAGTATTTGGGCGACTTGAACGATGATCTTCTGAAGAAGAACAACTATAATGGTCAGAACACCAACTGGTATGACGAGGTATTTGAGAACAGTCTGGCTCACCAGCATAGTCTCACCTTGCAGGCAAGTAACGGTAAGGGACGTTTCCTCGCCAGCTTGAATATCCTGAACAATGATGGTATCGTTAAAGGTAGCAAGGATACTTATAAGCGTTTCACTGGTCAGATCAATGCCGACTATGATATCTATAAGTGGTTGAACGTGACTACTAATACATCTTTTGAAAAGTACAAGACCAAAGGTGTAACTAAAGGTTATGGTTCATTGCTGAACTCTGTGGTTTCTATCGATCCTTTGACTCCAGCTTATATCAGTAATGTGGAGGATTTGGCTCCTGGCATGAAGGCACAGGTAGAAGCCGGTGGCCCAGTTCCAAGAGATCCAAGCCATAACAATGACTACTATGGTACTTCTAAATATGTAGATGATGCTACTGGTAACCCTCTCTATCAGCGCGACCGTCATGACACATGGACTTCTGGTATCAATGTACGTGGTACCGTTGCTGCCAATATCAAGCCATTCAAGGGCTTTACATTTACTTCTCGCTTAGGTTATCGTATCACTCAGAGTAACTATCATAACTACGAGACTCCATATTGGTTATCATCTATGGCACATAGTGAAAACTATACCATTGAAGCGAAAACCAATAATGGTTTGTACTATCAGTGGGAGAACTTTGCCAACTATTTGACAACAATCGGCAAGCACACTATTGGTGCCATGGCAGGTATGTCGTTTACCAAGAATCATTGGGATAATAGTTCCATCAGTTCTACAGGAGGTAACATACTCTCATCTTATGAGCCAAACTTCCGTTACATCGACTACTTGTTGGCTAATGCAACCAAGAATGTAGGTAACGCTCCTTCAGATGCTACAGAGTTATCTTACTTTGGTCGTGTATCTTACAGCTATGACAACCGTTACTTCATGCAGGTTAACTTCCGTCGTGATGCTTTCGATACATCAAAACTTTCAAAGAAGGCACGTTGGGGTAATTTCCCATCAGTTTCAGCAGGATGGGCTATCAGCAATGAGAAGTTCTTCAAGGACAATATAAGCCGTGATGCCATTTCTTTCTTGAAACTTCGTGGTTCTTGGGGTCAGAATGGTAACGTCAATATCTTGAGCGATTATCGTTATGCTTCTACCATAGCTCTTAATCAGAGTTTCTATCAGTATAATCCTTCTTTCGGAGATGGTAAGCTGACTTTAGGTTCTAAGCCTTCTGGACTTGCTAACCCAGACTTGAAGTGGGAAACTTCAGAGCAGGTTGACCTTGGACTTGATGCGCGATTCCTTAACGACCGTTTGACTTTGGGCTTAGACTGGTATCGTAAGACAACCAAGGACCTCTTGATTGAAATCACTCCTATTCCAGAGATTGGTGTAAACAAGAGAGTTGTTAATACAGGTAAGGTACTTAACTCTGGTCTTGATTTCGAGTTGGGTTGGAGAGATCACATCAAGGACTTTAAGTATAGTGTGACCGTAAATGGTTCAACTCTGAAGAATGAGGTGAAGGAGGTTTCTAACCTTGTAAGCCGTTTGACCGAAATAGGTATTGATGGATTCAATAACCAGCTTAAGCCTACATTCGAGGCTGGCCATCAGGTATGGTATTTCCGTGGTTACAAGTATGCAGGTGTAGCCGAAGATGGTAGCGCTCTCTATTATAATAAGAATGGCGAAACAACTTCAGCTCCAACCGATGAAGATAAGCAGGATTTGGGCTCAGGTATTCCTAAGTTTACTTATGGTATTACTCTTAATGCAGAATATAAGGGCTTTGACCTCACCGTATTTGGAACAGGCTCTGCTGGCAACAAGATTTACAACTTGATGGTTTCTGCAGACCGTCCGTTGATCAATGGAATTGATACCTACTGGAAGGATTCTTGGAGAGCAGACCGCACCAATGCTAAATATCCTGATATGAAAAAGGTTGCTACAGACTGGAAGTTCTTCAGTTCTGATGCAGCTGTGTTCAGTGGCTCATATTTCAAGATCAAGCAGATTCAGTTGGGCTATACATTGCCAAAGGCTATCTCTAGCGTGGCAGGTATCAGCAATCTTCGTGTATATTGCTCACTGGATGATTTCTTCACCATCACCAAGTATCCTGGTGCTGATCCGGAGACCGCTTCTATGAATAGTGGCGCATCTCGTGGTTTTGATAATGGTACTTATCCAACTTCCAAGAAGGTGGTATTTGGTATCAATGTAACATTCTAACCTTTAATATTCAAAAACAATGAAGAAAATATTATTTTCAACAATATTGGCTCTTGCTGCCACAGGAACAATGACGCTCACTACATCTTGTGAGGATCAGCTTGACATTGAGCAGAAGGGTGTAATATATACCGAGAACTTCTATAAGACCGATGCTGATGCAGAGGCGGCCCTCGTTGCTGCATACGAAAGCTTTATGTGTAATGTGATGGGACGTAACCACGATGGTGGTGGCCCAGGTATTTATACTCCATTGAAACTGATAGTCAATGAGTGTGGAGACGATGTGTTGGCAGCAGGTGCCAACTCTGGTGATAATACGTTTGGTATCATGCTCAATCAGTTCTATTATGATGCTGAGGCTGAGGTGCCAAAGTTTATGTACACAGGCCTCTATCACTCTGTATATGCCTGTAACCTTGTACTCGATCACTTTGCCGATGCTACTACCGCTGTGCAGAAACGTTGTGCCGCAGAGGCTCGTGTGCTTCGTGCTTATGATTATTTCCTGTTGGCTAATCTCTGGGGTACTCCACCATTGGTAACTCATGTTCTGGATGCTTCTGCACAGCCTTTTAATTGTGATAAGGATCCTGAGCATCCTATGGATCACAAACAGTTGATAGAGTGGATTGCGCAGGAATGTGAGAATGCTGCCAACGATTTGGATGAGCGTAAAAGTAAGGATGACAAGGATGGAGCAGTGAAGGTAACCAAGGGCTTTGCATATGCTCTTGCCGGAAAGGCTTACCTTTTCGCCGGTCAGTATGATAAGGCTAAAATTGCCCTTAAAAAGGTTATAGACTCGGGCAAGTATGATCTTGTTCCTGGTAAGCAATATGCCGACAACTTCCATATCGAGGGTGATGCCAACGAGGAGAAGGTATTTGAAGTCAACTTCGAGTATAATTCAGGTAAGACCGATTGGGGTGGTATGATTCAGCGTTCTAGCTGGATGGAGACCAACTATTGGGATTGGCGTGCTGATCACTTTGTTGTTTCTCCTAACAAGGTTTATTGTGGCGGCGTTGATGGCTGGGGTGGCCTTGGCGTGCCTCAGTGGTTTGGTGACGAGTTCTATAAAAATGATGGTGACTCTTATCGCTTGAAGGCTACTTTAAAGCATATTGATGATGCGGTTTATCATATGTCTTACGGCAAGGATGAAATCGATAATATGACTGACGAGCAGAAGAAAACCAGTGACAAGATTGGCATCAATGACCCTGTTCAGGGACTCTACGGCAACTCTACCTGGTTGGCGTTCAAGCAAATAATGAGAGCTTCTGATACTGATGGCAAGAAATATGGTGATAACATTCGCTTGAATAATTATCTTGTCATGCGTTACGCTGAGGTTTTGCTCAATTATGCAGAGGCTTGTCTTCAGACAGGCGATCAGGCTGAAGCTAAGAAATATATCAACATGATTCAGAAACGTGCTGGTTCCAAGACAATCAGTGAAACTGTTGATATGGATGTGTTGAAGAAAGAAAAGTCATATGAACTTTGGCTTGAAGGCTGTCGTTGGTTCGATATCATGCGATGGAAGGATACAAAGGCCATTGAGCGTTTGACTAAGGCTGGTACAGTCGTGCCACATTTGTTTGATAAGGTTTTCAGAACTCCAAAGGCAGACGACCAGAATGTAACTTGGGAGCATGGATCAGAAGCAAACAGCCGTTTCTATACGACCAACACTCCTGAGACTAATTTCAAGGTAGGTTTCAAGAAGGGCAAGCATGAGTTCTTCCCTTATCCACAGACCGTGATGGATAAGAATCCTAACCTAAAGCAGAATCCTGGTTGGTAATCATGAAGTTGTTTTGTTAATATAGTGTTTTAAGTTTAAAGAATTATAGATTGTTTGACAATTAGGGGGTGTTTTGAAAAGAAGCACTCCCTTTTTTTCTTCTTTAAAGGAATTTACGTATGAAAACATGGATCATTAGAATAATGAAAAATTTAATTGTATTTATGCTGTTATTTTGTATGTTTTCTTGTACACAGGAGAGAAGAGAACGACATATGGTTTCTTTTATAGTTAAAGACTTGGAAAGATATCCAATGGGTAAGAATTCTTATTTGATTGTAAATTCTAAAGATGTACCAATATGGTATAATCGCATTAAAGGTTCATATTGGGTAGGTCCTTTTTATGAGGATTTGATACAATCTCCTTTTGGATTCTCTTTTTCTAGTGGAAATGTATACAAAATTGCAGCTAGTGAGAATGTATATATGTTTGATAAACATATGAAAAGCAAAGATACTATCTCGATTTGTTATGCTGTTCGGGATTCTGTACCAATTGTTAATTCAGAAAATGCTAGTGATACGATGTTTATAAATAAAATTCCATTTATTAATTATACCAAAAGAGCAAGGATGTATAAAAGACATCGAGATAGTGTTTGGGTTAATTATCAACCCGATACGCTTGTAATGCCTAAAATTAAACGAGATACATTAATAGAAAAATAATATAGTTTATCGTCTTATGAAAAGATTTATAATACTTGTAGTATTCAAGGATGGAGCAAATGCGGACGTGGAGTATTTCTATGATGCAAATGGCGCATTGGTCAAGGACTTGAACAAGGGCATCAGCAATATAGAGTATGATATTCTTGGTAACTTGAAGTGCATCACTTTCTCTAATGGCTTCAAGACGGAATATATCTATGATGCCGCTGGATACAAGCTAAGAACCACCCATGAATCAGCCGTAACAAATACGACTGACTACATCAGTAATTTTATATTCGAAGATGGCAAACTGGATAAGTATCTCTTTGATGGTGGTTATTGCTATATTTAATTTGCAAAAACAATTATCGAAATGATGAAAAAAAATATGTTTTAATACTTTTGTTATGTATACATTTTTATATGTTATTTTCCCAATTGGTATATTGGATGCTGGATATAAACTATGGAGATTTATACTATATAGGCGAATCATTGTTTAGTCGTACTAAGATAGGATATGATGCGGTGGAGAGCTTATATAACCAGATTATGTTTGGTATGTATTATAGTATTTTGTCATCAATTATTTTAATTTTATTGATTAGAAAATATTACAAAAAATGATGTTTACAATGAATAGAAACCTGCTTTTTACAAGCTTGATGTTATGCTGTAGTGTAATGGCTATATCACAACAAGCCAAACTTTCTTGCTTCACCAATAATCTTGTAGTTGGTGATAGTATCCGTTATGACTTAGTGGATATAGAAAAGCTCTGTATCCCAGAGAATGATGAATCGACATGGGATTTCTCAAATCTTAAGTATTTGGGAAAGGAGAGAGAAGTGTCCTTCTATGGTAAGGATTCTGCAAAGGTTAGGATGATAGGGCAGGACGAGATGCTGGATTTCGTGCAAACTACAGCAGGCTTGTACTTGTCTCAGATACAGACATCCCTTGTGAAGATAGATTTCGTTGATACTTTTGAGTATCTTCGCTATCCCTTTGTTGCTAATGACTCCTTAGTGTGTAACATCAAAGGGCACGGAACTTATAGTTCAAAGATAAATTTTGTTCTGAGGGGAATAAGTAACACTAAGGCTATTGATATTGGAAAAATCATCCTTCCAGACAATGAATCTTTGTCCAATACGTTATTAATCAAGAGGAGTGTTAATGGAGTCATTATTCCTTTGAATGATAGCACGGAAGTAATGCCTAATGTCGAAAAGATGCAGTTGGAGGTTAATTCTTATGATTGGTATGCCCAAGGTTATCGCTATCCTGTGTTCAAGATATTGCTGGCATCTTTGAAAAATGCCAATCGAGAAATCTTGCAGAGAAAATATGCTTGCGTGGCCAATGTTGAGTGCTTCGAAAAGTTGGAAGATTCTGAAAATGAAAAGTTGCGAGCTGGGCAGCAAGGTAAGGAAACTCAAGAGCCGAAGACGTCTTCTCATATCACCTATCACGTAACGATTTCGGGTAAGCAATTGCACATAGTATATTCCTTGTCCTCAGACAGTCAGCTGCGGTTCGTGCTCAGTAACACATCAGGTATGCTCTTGAAGTCATTCAACCAGTATCAACCAGCAGGTGATGGATATGAGCAAGTAATAGATTTGGGCAATTTGCCACGAGGTGAATATGTCTTATATATTAATGTAAACAATCAGAGGATTTCAGAGAAAGTCTCCGTTGAGTAATTTAACTATAATAATGCGTTTCTTATGAAAAGTTTTATTTTCTATGATTTCTATTCAATGCAGCAGAGGAGTTGTAAAAATATACTCTGTTTGTTGTTTGTTGTTTGTTGCAATGTTCCATTTTCATTTTCCCAAGAAAACTCTTTGAGCATAGATAAGCTGTTACCAGATTTTAATCATCTGACTCCAGAGGCAGCTTCATTAGGAAAATATGGAACGATTGCGATGACAGAATATACAGGTACCCCGAACATTAGAATACCATTGCTTGAGGTGAAGTCTGGTGACGTATCATATCCAATAGAACTATATTATGATGCCTCTGGAATAAAAGTGGAGCAAAATGCGACTTTCGTAGGCTTAGGATGGAACTTAAGTTGTGGTGGCTATATAAAACATATTGTTTGTGGACGCGATGATTTTCTGCAAACACCTAATAGTCCTCAAAGTTATTTTGAAAGCAATTTTCATGTGTACTCGGCTTATAGTCCTTTTTATGCCCATTATATAGCTAATATGGGTATGGTTGTGTCGGGCTCATCTGTTGATATTTGTTTGCCACCAGGAAATGAAAAGCAGTATTTAATGTATTCTGATCTAGTCAGGGGATTTTATACTCCAGATGTTTTCCAAGGTAATTTTTGTGGAAACTCAGTATCGTTCTATATTGACAGGGAAAGGAATGTGGCAATCCCATTGGATGAGAACACTAGCAAGTATAAAATTGTTCTTTCTGATTTTCAATATCATTATCCTGCAAATATTATATTGACGGATGAACATGGCGTCACCTATGAGTTTGAGGCTTTTAAGGAATATTCGAATAAGGATTCATATTTTTTGACTCATATATACGGATTGGATGGAAAAAATGGTAAGAGCCATATAGAACTCCAGTATGTTCAGCATTTTATGAATTATAGTAAAGGTATGGGAGGCGTAAAGACCTTTTATTCAGAAGCAAAGCTTGATGAAAAAAGCAATTATCCCAATGATATAGGAGGCCAAATGATGTCGCTTATGGGTGAGCATAAAACGTATATTAATACAACAGGTGATCCTTCTGGATTTTTTTACAAAGTATATCCTTCCAAGATAATCACTTGTCGTGATTCTGTCAGTTTTAGCATAGCAGATAGAATGGATTTAGATGGTGCAAAATCAATTGCCGGCATTGTAAGAAAATCTACTGTTAGGGGCAATGTTCTTGACAGAATATCTTTTAGTTATGATTATTTTAAAGAATCTTCTCCTCAGAATGGAACTTCTGGTAAACGTCTGAAACTTACAGGGGTAAAGGTTAACTCTAAAATATATGAGCTGGCTTATGAAAATTCAGAACTGCCTTCTCCTAGAAGCCTTTCTCAGGATTACTGGGGGTATTTTAATGGTATTGATAATGGTCGTACATTATGTGGCTCGCCAAGGTATAGCTTACAAGGTGAATTGGTGAACCCCGTATCTTATCTGGGTAATGCCAATCGTTATGCATCGGAAAAATATTCTAAGGTAGGAGTGTTGACTAAACTCACATATCCAACAGGCGGCTATTCATGTTTTGAATATGAGCCTAATCGTTTTGATGACGAATATTACTATCCGGATGCAGCCGATAGGTTTGTTGTTTCTGTTGTTGGGTGTAGTGCCAATGCTTATGGTACTGGAGGATTTAGTCATCAAAAGAAGGAAATCACAGTGACGGAAACAACAGAATATAGCTTTCGTGTTTCTTTGTATACCCCAGACTTGAACAGATATACAGCAAAAGCTTGTTTGAAAAATGAGGATACAGGTGAGATTATTAAAAGCTATTCAACTTCTGATTTTTCGATTGGAAGTCCGTATGGCAACACCATGCGATTGACATTGGCTCCAGGAAAATACTCTTTGGAGGTTGAGGTGCCGGAGTGCAAAGGTTCTTCGATACCTGTGGCAGAATGTTCCTTAAGTTATCAGATAGTAAAAGTAAGTGATACTTCTGGAAGAGAAAAAGGAGGAATGTCACTTGGCGCAGGTTTACGAATTAAGAATATCAAAAATTATGATTCAACTAATGAATTGCTTGGTGAAACCAGATATGAATATCAAAACGGCAAGTTGTTGATACCGACACAAAGATTGGAAAAACATTTTGTGGATTATTCATATATTGGTGTAAATGATCATGTGGAAAAATCCGTAAATGTTGCTTTCGATTATGCAAGTTCGGAACCAAGTTATTCTTACATATGCTCGTTGAGTAATCCGGCAATGGTTGGCTATTCTAAAGTCACTAAATATGACTTAGATTCTTCTGGCATGTTGTTGAAAAAGACTTTGACAGAGTATTATAACCAAGGGTATAGTCTGGACAATAGTATCAATGCGAGGGTTAATAATGCTTTCTTTTATAATCCGAAGGGTTATTTGAATGGAAAAATAAAAAGTGAAACGGTGTTTTCTACAGATGGCATGCCTTTGCGTAAGTTGGAGTATTCGTATGATAAGAAAGAGTTGGGATATGCCTTGTTTCCAAAATGTGTACCTACTCATCTGCCAAGTCAATCCCTAACAGTAGGAAAATTTGATTTAGCTATATTGAGGAAACCTATAGAATGGTGTTATCTTACAAGGGCAAAAGAAATCAATTATGAACAGGGAAATGTCAAGCTCGCCAAAGACATAAACTATTCGTATAATCAACAAAATATGCAAATATCGTTAGAAAATATTGCAGATGAGTATGGGAAACAAACGGCTGCTACGTATTATTGGTATCCGTGTGATGATAAATCAGCAGGCTCGGCTTTACTTGTTGACAAGCATTGCATGAGCAAAATCACAGGGCAAGAGTTCTATCGTAATGGTACTTTTACTGGAGGCGGACGATATGATTTTACACAATCAAATGGATTGCCTGTAATAAATAAGTGCTATTCGATAATTTCAGACAGATCATTAGTATTGGAAGCTACTATAGATGCCTATGATGAGCATGGTAATATATTGCAATATGAGGGAAAGGATGGTGTGCCTGTAACATTGCTATGGTCTTATAATTATCAATGTCCTGTTATGAAAATCGTAGGGGTGACCTATGCAGAAATGAAAGGTCTCTCAAGTTATGTCGCATCATTGGGTGGTCGGAATTACTTATCAAAAAGTATGCTGCTGTCTATTTATGAGGCTGCGCGAAATAAGGGATGCCAAACGACTGCTTATGTGTATGATGAACGTTTGAATATATCGTCTGTCATCAATCCAAATGGATACGAAACGAGTTATTCCTACGACTCGGAAGGCAGGTTGGAAAGCGTTAGAGATCATATTGGTGTTTTGCATGGATATTCATATAATTTCAAACAAAGATGAGAATAATAAGAATTGTAAGTATGTTGCTTCTTCTTTGTGCCTTGACCATTTCTTCCAAGGCACAAAGTCCTACTCAAAACTATGTGATGAGTAAGGAGGTGCTTGACGTGGACGGAACTCACGCCATAACGACTGTTACGTATTATGATGGCTTGGGTTATCCTGTAGAGACGGCAACCAATGGTCTTGGTGGTACAGGAAAGTATGCCTATACATTACTGGAGCATGATGCACTTGGTAGGGAAAAGCAAAGCTGGCTTCCTGGAACGCAGAAGGATGGTTGCTCTTTCATGACCCCTTCCGAACTGTCCTCCTCTCTCATAACCTTTCATAAAGACCGGAATCCGTACTCTGTGAATAGTTATGATGCCTTGGATAGACAGGTCTCAACATTGGGAGCTGGGGAGTCATGGTTCACTGCGAAGAAGTTTGTGGAGCAGCGTTACTGTTCGAATGAATCGAATAGCGTGAAACTATATCAAGTGAGTGAATCTGGGGCATTGGTGGAATATGGCTATTATGCAGCCAATTCCCTTTCTCTGTTGGAAGAGACAGATGAAGATGGAAAAACTAAGCAGACCTTTAGCGATTTATTTGGTCATAAGGTGTTGGAACGTAGGGATGGAAATAACGACACCTATTATATATATGACAATATCGGTCGGCTTCGCTATGTGCTTTCTCCGTCTTATCAGGAATATTCAGATTTGCAAAAGTATGGCTATGAGTATCGTTATGACAAATATGGCAGATGTGTATGGAAACGTCTGCCAGGCTGTGAGTATCAACAAATGTGGTATGACGCAGCCGACAACTTGATGTTCTCGCAAGATGGCGAACAACGTAAGAAGGGGTTGTTCGTGTTCTACCTCTATGACAAAATGAAACGCGAGGTTCTCATGGGTACGACAACCAGCATGAATGCCTTATGCACTTCTGCTTTGGCGACTTATGGAGAGCAGTTCTCGGGCTTGTGCAACAGCGGCTATACCCCATTGGGAAACTTAGGTCTTGGGAATGAACAACTTCTAAGTGCCAAGTATTATGACTGCCATAGTTTTTTGAATCGTCAGATGGTCAAGAACCTGACCTCGAAAAGTTTGTCAGCGAAGACTTCCGGTTTGCAGGAATCCTACAACATTGGCTTACAGACAGGTATTGTGACACGAAACACGGATGGTGACCTCTTGGCTTCCGTGTCCTACCATGACTTGCGTGGGTTGGTCGTTGAGTCAATGCAGATCAAGCCTGATGAAGTATTTTTGAGGCAATCCATCAAGTATAGTTTTACAAGAAAACCAATTGAAGTCAAGGCGGAATTGACGAAAGGCGACATGACAAAGAATGTTACTCAGCTGTATGTTTATAATCCAAACAATGATAAAATCGAGACAATGACAATACAAGTTGGAAATGTAACAAGGACAGTGGCATCGTATAGCTATGATGACATCGGAAGGCTCGTCTCTGTCAATCGAAGCGGCAACGCTGGCAGCGTGCATTACGCCTACAATATCCGCAACTGGCTTAAGGAGACGAAGTCAGACAGATTCAAGCAGAATCTGTATTATGAGTCCACAAAGGAAAATCCATGTTTCAATGGCAACATCAGCCGTATGCAATGGCAATCAAACAAGGACAATGTGCTCCGTGGCTATGACTTCACCTATGATGGCTTGAACCGCTTGGAGGAATCTATCTATGGCGAGGGTGCGGACATGAGCCAGAGCAAGAACCATTACTCCGAGAATGTATTGTCATATTCTCCGAATGGCTCCATCGAGCGATTGCAGCGATATGGCAAGAAGAACAATGGGACGTTTGGTCTCATAGACGACTTAACGTACTCATACAACGGCAACCAAATAAAGACAATCAGCGATAAGGCTGGTAGCTTACTCTATAATGGTTCCTTTGATTTCAAGGATGGAGCAAATGCGGACGTGGAGTATTTCTATGATGCCAATGGCGCATTGGTCAAGGATTTGAACAAGGGCATCAGTAATATAGAGTATGATGTACTTGGCAACTTGAAGTGCATCACTTTCTCTAATGGCTTCAAGACGAAATATATCTATGATGCAGCAGGAAACAAGCTAAGAACCACCCATGAATCAGCCGTAACGAATACGATCGATTACATTAGCAACTTCGTGTTCGAGGATGGAAAGCTATCTAAGTATCTCTTCGATGGTGGCTATTGTTCTTTCGACAATAATCAGAATCCAACTTTCCATTATTACGAGAAGGACCATCTTGGCAGTATAAGGATGGTGGTGAATGAGAATGGCACGATAGAGCAAGTGAATCATTACTATCCATTCGGTGGAGTATATGGTGACTTATCGTACAATGCAGAAATCCAGAAAAGCAAATACATAGGTAAAGAGTTCGACCACATGCATGGCTTGGATTTGTATGACCATGGCGCAAGAATGTATGATGCTGCCAAGGTGGCTTGGGATAGAGTGGATAGACATGGTGAAAAGTATACTCAACTTAGTCCGTATCTATATTGTGGAAATAATTCTCTCGTAAATGTTGATGCAGATGGCAAAAGAGTAAAAACTATTTATTTCAAAGATAAAGAGGATCCTCAATGGTATAGAAGTTCAAAGTCTTTTTATTTGGCGATGATGCAGTTTGCGCAAACTGATTTTGGAAAACAAATATTGTCAGATTTTACTCCAAAAGGTTCATATTTCTTTGGGGTGAAAGGTAATGGAAAATATTCAAAATATGATTTAGAACTGCAAGAAATTGACATTACTGAACCTGAAAAGAAAACTGCATATTGGAGAGACATAAATGCTCAAACACAATTGTTAGAAACTGATCAGGGAAAGCCAAGATTTGTTGTTATCTTTGATGTTGATCGCTCTACAAATGAATTGACAAAAACAATAGCTCACGAATTGGCTGGTCATCTTTATAATTATGAAAGTGTTTTGAAACTTTATGAAGATACAAAAGATTTTCAAAAAGCTAATTTTGAATTTTTCAAAAAAGGCAGTAAACAAGAACATTTAGAGATGGAAAATAAGAAATACGAAAAAGTTAATCTCTATCAACAAGTTATGAATCAGATAGAACAATTTTTTAAGCATAAATGACATGAAACATATTATTTTTTATATTGTTGTAAGTATTTTGTTTGTAAGTGTATTCTCTTGTAAGCAGAGAAAAAATATGCAGTACTTACCATTTTTCTATATGAAGAATTATGAAGTGATGCATTCTAAAAAGTATATATCAATTCGAGAAAATGAATATAGTGACATTGATGATACTGGTTTTGTTTGGAATTTATACAACAAAAATGGAGAGTATTATCTTAAAGAATATGGTAAGTCTATGATTTTTATGACAACCAAAAGAGAAATTGATACAACATTTCTAATTGGTGGTCGTCAAAAACGAGTTGTATCAGCTAAACTTAATGATTCTCTATTTGTATCAGCTCTACATAATATTGCCATTTATGAAACAGTAGACTTAGAATTAGTTTACGATATCAAATATAATATCAAGCAAATTCGTTGCCAAACTTTGTGGGTGGATTATCTTCAAAAAGGAAGTAAACGGATAAATTATAAACCTTTGTATCTTCAAAAACCATATAAAAGGAATAATGTATCTTGTAAAGAATAGTCTTTAGATAGTTTTTTAGCAAATAAATTTAAGGTGTTATGAAGACAATATTATTTCTAAGTTTAGTGTTTGGGTGTAATTTGATTGCAAATGCCCATCAAACAGTAAAGTCAGGTGATATAGATAACTTGCACTTTGGCGATAGTATCCATTATGACTTGGTGGATGCGAGTAAAATTAGTGCAATTAATCTTACTGGCTCACTTTGGGATTTTTCCAATATCAAGTATCTTGGTCAAGAGAAAGAGGTTTGTTTTATCGGTGATATGGAAGGGCATGTCAAGTTGATAGGGCAAGATGAAATCTTGGATTTCTGTCAATCAAATGACTATTTACGCTTATCTCAGATACAGACTCCCTTAGTGAAAGTAAGAAAACTCCTTGGGTATAGATAAGCTATTGCCAGATTTTAATCATCTGACTCCAGAGGCGGCTTCATTAGGTAAATATGGAACAATTGCAATGTCAGAATATACAGGTACACCGAACATTAGAATACCATTGCTTGAGGTGAAGTCTGGTGATGTATCATATCCGATAGAACTATATTATGATGCCTCTGGAATAAAAGTGGAGCAAAATGCAACTTTTGTAGGCTTGGGGTGGAACTTAAGTTATGGTGGCAGCATTAATCATGTAGTTCGTGGACACGATGATTTTTTGCAAGCGCCATATTGAATATAAGGGAAAGGATGGTGTGCCTGTAACATTGCTTTGGTCTTATAATTATCAATGTCCTGTAATGAAAATAGTGGGAGCAACTTATAATGAAATGAAAAGCCTCTCAAGCTATGTTGCATTATTAGGAGGGCGTAATTACTTGCCTAAAAGTATACTGCAATCAATTTATGATATAGTGCGAAATAGGGCATGTCAAACGACTGCTTATGTGTATGGTGATCGTCTAAACTTATCGTCTGTTATTGAGCTAAATGGATATGAAACGAGATATTCTTATGACTCGGAAGGCAGATTAGAAAGTGTTGAAGACTATTTGGGTGTGTTACATGAATATTCATATAATTTCAAACGAAAATGAAAATTGAAAGAACTTTAAGTATCATGTTGTTTCTTTGTGCCTTGGACATTTCAGTCAAGGCTCAAAGTCCTACTCAAAACTATGTGCTGAGTAAGGACGTGCTTGATGTCGATGGAACTCACGCCATAACGACTGTTACGTATTATGATGGCTTGAACCGTTTGGAGGAATCCACCTATGCGGAGGGTGAGGATATGAGCCAGAACAAGAATCGTTACTCAGAGAATGTTCTGTCTTATTCCGCCAACGGCAGTATTGAGCGTTTGCAGCGATATGGCAAGAAGAACAATGGGACGTTTGGTCTCATAGACGACTTAACGTACTCATACAACGGCAACCAAATAAAGACAATCAGCGATAAGGCTGGTAGCTTACTCTATAATGGTTCCTTTGATTTCAAGGATGGAGCAAATGCGGACGTGGAGTATTTCTATGATGCCAATGGCGCATTGGTCAAGGACTTGAACAAGGGCATCAGCAATATAGAGTATGATGTCCTTGGCAACATGAAGTGCATCACTTTCAGCAATGGCTTCAAGACGAAATATATCTATGATGCAGCAGGCAATAAGCTGCGAATCACTCATGAGTCAGTCGTGACAAACACGACCGATTACATTGGCAACTTCGTGCTCGAAGATGGAAAGCTATCTAAGTATCTCTTTGATGGTGGCTATTGTTCATTCGATAACAATCAGAATCCAAGTTTCCATTATTACGAGAAGGATCATCTCGGCAGTGTAAGGATGGTGGTGAATGAGAATGGTACGATAGAACAAGTGAATCATTACTATCCATTCGGTGGAGTATATGGCGACTTGTCATACAAAGGCGAGTTGCAAAGAAACAAGTACATCGGCAAGGAGTTCGACCATATGTACGGCTTGGATTGGTATGACCATGGGGCTAGAATGTATGATGCGGCTAGAGTCGTATGGGACAGAATAGATAATTTAGGAGAAAAGAATTCAGATATTTCTCCATATTTATACTGTCATGATAATGCAATAAACAAATTTGATCCAGATGGAAACGATGACTATTTTAGTAATAGCGGACAGTTCTTATTTTCAAAGGGTGATTCCCCAAATATTTATGTTGCTAATGGTAATAATGGATTTGTAAACTTCAATACATTGGATTTGCGTAGAAAAAACGATCTGAATACTGGTGTCAGAATTGTTGGCTATTACGCTCGAAAGGCAGGTGTGAAATATAATGTAAATGGAGGTCGTGGATATGTAGGAATAAGTACTTTGCATAGAACTGATAATCAGAAAGATGTACTAGCTCAAACGAAAGGTGAATCAATTTATTTAAAGATGTCTAATGGAAAATTAAATAAAGAAATGTATAATATTTACAATTTGACAAATACAATTGGACATGAGAAGTTACATAAAGAATCAGATGTGCCTCTAACATATCTTGTTCATTCTCAAATAGTATTGAAACAACTTGCTGATGCAAATTTTTCTAATGGATCGGAGAAATATCAAATAGGTACGATAGGAAATATGATTGTTTTAATGAATGAAGCGAATAAAAATGAACAAAGCGCAAATGCACTGATACAAATAATGGTAAAAGCAAATTCAATCATTAAACCGCTAGGATTAGGTAGAATAGTTAGACAAAATAATCATTTTGAATATGTATATGGTACAAAATAGAAAAAATGAATTTGGAATAGTAAAAACGGTTATGTTTTTATGTATAATGGCTATCTTATGTTCTTGTAAGGATACAAAGAAAATTCTTACAAGAAATAGTTATCAATATTGGCATTATATAGATAGTAAGCAGAATGAGGACGAAACAAGACACCCTTATTTTTGTAGGGAGGATTCTTTCTATTTTTATGTCGATAGCAAAGGTGTTTTTATCGAGTTTCGAGCAAATTGGCGTTTTAGGGAATATAATGGTTTTCTTGTTTCTCATTATCTTTATGAACCAAGTTGGAATTTGTTAAACCGTAACACAATCCGTTTTGGACGCTTTCGCTATAAAATTATTTCTGTTTCCGATAATAGAATCTTGATTCGTAATGACATTGATCCCAAAAACGCTGTAGACACTTTAGAGTTGGTTCCTAAGTCTCATATACCTAAAGATTATAGAGATTTTCAAAAACCATTTCAGTACAAGGAAGAAAAAAAAGATAGAGAGAAAGGTAAATATTTCTTTATATTTTAGGATAGTAAAAAAATAATTTGTGCTTAGGAAAAAACAACTATATGTTCTATCTCTATGACAATGTCAAGAGAATGGTGTTAGCATGACTGTTACTCAGGTAAACGACTATAATGAATATAATAACAAAATAAAGACTATGACATTAAGTGCCGGAAATGTAACAAGAATGGTGGCGTCATATAGTTATGATGACATCGGAAGACTGGTCTCCTTGAAGCGAAGCGGCAATGTGGGTATGGTAAACTATGCCTACAACATCCGCAATTGGCTGAATGAGACGAAATCAGATAGATTCTCTCAGAATCTATGGTACGAAACCACAGGAGCATACCCATGCTTCAATGGAAACATCAGTCGTTTGCAATGGCAATCGGGCAAAGACCATGTGCTCCGTGGTTACGACTTTGCCTATGATGGCTTGAACCGCTTGGAGAAATCCACCTATGCGGAGGGTACGGAAAAACAAGATAAAGTTTTTGCAACATGAGACAAAGTGTATATGAAGGAAAATATGTAATTTTGCAGCATCAACTAATAATTTTAATATAAAAGAATGAATGTTCGAAAAATAATGAGATGCATTGCTTTGGCTGTATTGTCTTATGACACAGCCTTGGCGCAGAATCCAATCATCAACAGTCAGTTTACGGCAGATCCAACGGCTCGTGTGTTTAATGGGAAGATATATCTCTATCCTTCTCATGATATTCCGAGTCCTATCGAGAAACTGAAGACTTGGTTTTGTATGCCTGATTATCATGTCTTCTCATCCAGCAATCTGACGGATTGGGAAGACCATGGAGTCATCGTTTCGCAGGACAAAGTACCTTGGGTACAGGACGGCAGTTATACGATGTGGGCTCCTGACTGTGTAGAGAAAGAGGGGAAATATTACTTCTATTTCCCTGCTGCTCCGAAAGGGGAGGAGAAGGGATTCGGAATAGGTGTGGCGGTTGCCGACCAGCCCGAAGGACCGTTTATGCCGATGTGGAAACCCATAGAGGGTGTGCACGGCATAGATCCTTGTGTGCTGATAGATAAGGACGGACAGGCTTATATCTACTGGGCTGGAGCAGGATTGCACATGGCTAAGCTGAAACCAAACATGACGGAACTTGCCTCGGAACCCAAACTGGTAGAGGGATTGCCTGAGGGATTCAAGGAAGGACCATTTGCCTTCGAGCGTAACGGCAAATATTATTTCACCTTCCCTTGGGTACGTGAAAAGGATGGAACCGAAACGCTGGCTTATGCCATGGCTGACCATCCGATGGGACCTTTCACGTTCAAGGGCATCATCATGGATGAGTCGCCTACGAAGTGCTGGACCAATCATCATAGCATCGTAGAATATCAGGGACAGTGGTATCTTTTCTATCATCATAATGATTATTCGCCTAAGTTTGACAAGAACCGCTCGGTGCGAATCGACTCTCTGAACTTCAATCCTGACGGAACGATACAGAAGGTGATACCTACGCTAAGAGGTGTGGGATTGACGAAGGCTCGTTCGCGTATTCAGATTGACCGCTATTCTGCGCTGCAAGGCAAGGGTATTGGTATTGATTATCTGGATAAAAACAACTGTTTTGAAGGATGGAAGACTCTCTTCTCTAAATCGAATACTGCCCTTATATATAATAAGGTGGATTTCGGTAATGAGAAGGTGGAAGAAATCACCATTCGTGCCAAGTCTTCAAAGGGCGGTGTGCTCGTAGTCAGAGCCGATGGCAAGAAGGGTAATATCATCGCTAAGGTGAAGATTCCGAAGTCGGCAGCCTGGAAGAATGTCCGTGCCCAGGTGCTTCATGCTCCTCAGGGCGTTCATGCTCTACACGTATCCTTGCAGAGTGGTGCCGACGTAGAGGTTGACTGGCTGGGCTTCGATGCGTTGCCTTGGGAAAAGGGTGCTTTCGAAACTCACCAGTATCGCAATCTCTTTGCCGAGATGGGCTATAAGCAGGCTGATATTGACAAGAAGGTGAACGAAGTGTTCAATGATGTGTTCTACGGTAAGAACAAGGTTTATTTCGAGGTGGGCGATTCCATGGGATATGTCAGCGATATAAAGAACAATGATGTGAGAACCGAAGGCATGTCGTATGGAATGATGGCTGCCGTGCAGTTTGACAAGAAGGACATCTTCGACCGCCTCTGGCGATGGAGCAAGAAATACATGCAGCATCAGGAAGGACCTTATAAGGGCTATTTCGCATGGAGCTGCAAGACTGATGGAACGAGAAATGCGCAGGGAGCCGCATCGGATGGTGAACTCTATTTCGTAACTTCGCTCATCTTTGCATCCAACCGATGGGGCAATGATACGGGCATCAACTATCTGAAGGAAGCGCAGCATATTCTGGATTGCAGCATGCAGAAGGCGGGAATGGACCGCACAGCTCCGCTCATCAATCTCGAACATCAGCTCATCACCTTTACGCCCGATCATTGGGGCGGGAAGTTTACCGACCCTTCTTACCATCTCCCTGCCTTTTACGAGGTTTGGGCGAAATGGGCTAACGACGGACGGTCCCAGTTCTGGAAGGAGTGTGCTGAGAAAAGCCGTGAGTTTTTGCATAAGTGTATCAATGAGAAGACGGGCTTGAACCCGGACTATTGCAACTATGATGGCAGTCTGATGAAGACCGGTCGGTTGCTGGGTGATGCATTCCGTTATGACTCATGGCGAGTGCCAATGAACATAGCGCTCGATTATTCCTGGGCTTGCAAGGATAAGGAGTGGCAGCAGAAATATGCCAATACGCTGCAGAACTTCCTGTATAGTAAGGGCATTGATTCTTTCCTGGACCAGTATAATGTAGATGGAACGATGGTAGAAGATATTCTGCCGGCAGGTACGGCTCCTAAGGCACTCCGCCATTCTATCGGTTTTGTTGCCACTTCGGCTGCGGCTTCTTTGGTCAGCAATCATGTGAAGGGCAGGGAATTCGTCAGTCATTTCTGGAATGCCAAACATGAACCAGATAAAGAAGGCTTCTTCGATGGCTATTACGACGGACTGTTGCGTCTCTTCGCCTTCATGCATCTGAGTGGCCGTTATCAGATTATCGAACCTCAATAATAATGAATAGTCTATGTACAAATTTTTTAATAAAATAGTTAGATTGTTTTGTTTATGTGTATTCCTTTTTGGGCATTCCTCTGCGGATGCCCAAAATAGGAATTTACCTGCAGACATCAATCCTTATTTCGGACCAGTCGGCAAGCAGCCTGTCATGCCTAATGCGGCTGGCTTTATTCAGAGATGGTTGCTCCTGGAGCCCATCTCTATGCCGGTCAAGAGCAATGTCGTTTTTACAGATTCTTATCTGAAGGAGGTATTCCATACGCAGTATTTCCCTAAACAGATGGAAACAGTTCCTAAGGATGGAGCCGTCGTGAAGGTGGGCAAGGAAAAACTGAAATGGCATGCGCTGGACAGTAAACTGTTTAATGTGAAGCTCTTCCGTTTCGCTACTTCGTTTAAGAAACCCAAGTATGGTGTCTTGTTCTGGGCGGTTACCATTATCGATTGCCCTGAGGAGATGAAAGACGTCCGCTTGTCTGTTGGCTCGAATGGTGCTTCCATGTGGTGGCTCAATGGTGAGGAGGCGGTGATGCTCGAAGGCGACCGAAGAATGGTTCGCGATGATGTGGTTTCTAAGAAGCTTACCTTGAAGAAAGGTAGGAATATCCTTCGTGGTGCAGTAATCAATGGTCCTGGCATGAGCGACTTCTGTGTCCGATTCATCGACGGACAGGGCAAGCCTGTCAGAAACCTGTCTATTCACGTGAAGTAGTGCAATCAATAAAGAAAGTTATGAAACAGAACAATATATTTTTCAGATATTTTAGCCCGGTTGCTGCTCAGCAGAAACTTTATGTCGCTGCTTTGGTTGCCTTGTTGTCTTCCTCTGCTTACGAGGCAGAAGCCCAGGTTGGCGAACCTTTCATTCATGACCCTTCTACCATTGCCCTGTGTGATGGAAAGTATTATACCTTTGGAACGGGTGGAGGTGGAATCTGGTCGGAGGATGGCTGGACCTGGCAGGGTGGTGCTGTTCGTCCCGGCAGAGGAGCGGCTCCTGATGTGTTGAAGATTGGCGACCGTTATCTTGTAGCCTACAGTGCTACGGGTGGTGGTTTGGGTGGCAGTCATCGCGGTGATGTCCTGACGATGTGGAACAAAACGCTTGATCCGAAATCGCCTGATTTCAAATATACTGAACCGGTGGTGGTAGCTTCTTCATTGGATGATGAAGACTGTGATGCCATTGATGCGGGCTTGTTGCTCGACCCTACTACCGGCAGACTCTGGCTCAGTTATGGTACCTATTTCGGATTTATCCGTCTGGTAGAACTTGATCCGAAGACAGGTAAGCGGATGGAAGGCAACGAACCCGTCAATATCGCCATCGACTGCGAGGCTACTGATTTGATTTACCGCAACGGCTGGTATTATCTTCTCGGCACCCATGGCACCTGTTGCGATGGTCCTAATTCTACCTACAATATCGTGGTGGGACGTTCGCGAAAGATAACCGGTCCATACGTAGATAATGTGGGCAGAGAGATGTTGCAGGGCGGTGGAAAGATGGTGATTGCAGCCAATAATCTGAAGACGGGTCCCGGTCACTTCGGACGCTATATTGAGGAAGAGGGTGTAGAAAAGATGTCGTTCCACTATGAGTCTGATTTCAGACAGGGAGGACGAAGCGTGTTGGCTATCCGTCCTTTGTTGTGGAAGAACGACTGGCCTGTGGCTGGTGATGAATTTCATGCCGGAACCTACGAGATAGAATCGGAACGAAGAGGCTATGCCCTGGAGATTGCCGTAGATTTCGTGAGAATGCAGCGGGATATCGAACCTTTTTGGATTAAGCCAACCAAGCCTCTGAAGAATATCGAACCTCAGACCTTGAAGGAGGTAGAGGCAGAATGGCCTAAGGGCGAGGTGAAGGTAAGAATGAACGATTATATGTTCCGTCCTCATCAGAAGTGGAGTATCATGCCTGCCGGAAAGGGTGGTTATCTGGGTGGTCCTTATTATAAAATCTGCATAGAAGGCACTACTCGCTATCTTACCGCAACCGCTCAGCATGATGTCATTGCCAAACCTGAGTTTACGGGTGAAGATGCCCAGCTTTGGCGTATCGAACAGCTCACCGATGGTACCTATCGCATCATGCCTAAGGCAGTGCCAGGCACAGAAGAGAAACTGGCATTGGTTTCACTCGGCGATTGTACCCCAGGCTTGGCTCCCTTCGATTTCAACAGCGATAATTCTAAATGGAATTTCAGGCAACAATAAATTCATGATGATTTGACAATCGAGAAGCGTCCCAATCATAAACCCTCTAATAAAATAAACAGAAGTATGCTAAAGAATTTATCTCTCATTGCCCTTTTGGGCATCGCTGTCGTTGGCGTTCCAAGTGAACTCAGCGCCAAGAGCGTAAAGGTGGCAGGCACCCAGAAAGGTGCGGCTGCCAAGTCTATCACCCGTCAGGTGGCTCAGCAGAATGTAACCATCGAATTCTATTCTCCATCCATCGTCCGCATCTTGAAATCTGATGCCGGACTTGGTGCTCCTGTTCAGAAGAAAAGCTATTCTGTCATCTTGAAACCTCAGCAGATGAAGGGCGTTCAAATACAGGAAAACGGTGATATTGTAAAAATCAATTCTAGTTTTATTTCCGTTGAACTGAATCAGCAGACTGGCGAAATCCGCTTCCTTTCGAAGGATGGAAAGCTGCTGCTTACTGATACGAAGACCCGTCTGGAAGCTCGCAAGGATGAAGCCAACAAGGGCAAGTACCGTATAGAGCAGGACTTCCGTCTTGCTGATGACGAGGCCATCTATGGTCTGGGACAGTTGCGCGATGTTTACATGAATCAGCGTGGTAGACAGAATATCGTACTCTGGAACAATAATACTTATATCGCCATCCCTTATTTCACCAGTGAGAAGGGCTATGGTCTTTACTGGGACAATGCAGGAAAAACCTATTTCAATGATATCGTAGCATCCAAGAATAATGGCAACCAGCCATCATGCACTTCCTTTACCAGTGAAGTGGGAACCTGCGCCGACTACTATTTCATGTATAAGGATGGTACGCAAGATGGAGTCATCGCCAGCATCCGTGAACTCACCGGACAGGCTACGATGTTCCCGAAATGGGCGATGGGCTTCTGGCAATGCCGTGAGCGCTATAAGACCAGTGATGAACTGGCTGGCGTGTTGGACAAGTATCGCGAACTGAAGATTCCTACTGATGCCATCGTGCAGGACTGGCAGTATTGGGGATGCGACTCCAACTGGAATGCGATGAAGTTCCAGAACCCATACTATATAAATAAGGTGGGCGACCCAGCCTATGCCAAGTATCTTCCTACCGATATGAAGCAGATGAAGGTACAGGGAGAACCCCGTCTGAAGAGTCCGGAAGAGATGGTGAAGTATGTTCATAAGAACGATGCCCATCTGATGATTTCCATCTGGGCAAGTTTCGGTCCTTGGACAGAGCAGTATCGTGAACTGAAGAAGATGAATGCCCTCCTTCCTTTTGAAACGTGGCCAAGAAACAGTGGCGTGATGCCATACGATGTCTTCAATCCGAAGGCTCGCAACCTCTACTGGAAGTATCTTACTCATCTCTACCAGATGGGCTTTGATGCCTGGTGGACCGATTCTACGGAGCCAGACCATTTTGAGAAGCCGGGCGATGAGAACTATCAGACCTTCGATGGTTCATGGTTGGGTGTGAAGAACGCCTTCCCATTGTTGCACAACAAGAGCATCTACGAGCACCAGAGAGCGATGAAGGGCAACACAAAGCGTTCGCTCCAGATGACCCGAAGCGGCAGTCTCGGTATTCAGCATTATGGCACCATCTGCTGGAGCGGTGATGTGGTGGCTTCCTGGGACGAGATGAAGAATCAGATTCCATCGGGCTTGAACTTCTCACTCTGTGGTATCCCATTCTGGAACACCGACCTGGGTGGTTTCTTCTACTGGGAGTTTGAACAGAATCCAAAGAATCCAGCCATTCAGGAATTGCAGACCCGCTGGATGCAGTGGGGAACCTTCATGCCATTGATGCGCAACCACTGTTCTTCGCCGATGGTAAGCGAACTGTATGAATTCGGAAAGCAGGGCGACTGGGCTTATGATGCTATGATTAAGGCCATCAAGCTGCGCTATCGCCTTTTGCCTTATATCTACAGTACGGCTGGCGACTGTGTACAGAATAGCGGAAGCATGATGCGTGCTCTGGTAATGGATTATGCGGCAGACAAGAAGGCTTCCCGTCTGAACGATGAGTATCTCTTCGGCCGCAACATTCTGGTGAAGCCGGTAACCGATCCTTTATACACCTGGAAGGATAAGGAGAAGAAGGGCCATACCATCTATCCTGATGTAAGGAAGGCAGCTGCGCCTGTGAATGTTTACTTGCCAAAGGGTAATAAATGGTATGATTTCTGGAGCAACACCCAGTATGAGGGCGGTCAGGATATCCAGCGCCTTTGTCCTATCGACATCATGCCTGTATTCATCAAGGCAGGTACCATCCTGCCATTCGGTCCTGAAGTGCAGTATAGTTCAGAGAAGCCTTGGGATGAGCTGGAAATTCGTGTCTATCCTGGTGCTGATGGTAAATTTACGCTCTATGAGGATGAGGGCGACAACTATAACTATGAGAAGGGAAAATTCTCTGAAATCCAGTTTGTTTGGAATGAAGCAGACAGAACCCTGAACATCGCACCACGCAAGGGCAGCTATAAGGGAATGCTCCAGCATCGCAGATTCCATATCGTACTGGTGGATACCAATAGTGGAGCGGGCGATCAGCCTATGCAGGCAAGCAAGAGTGTGGAATATGACGGAAAGGCTGTAAAGATACAGCTGTAAGTGTTACATTATATAAAGTATTTGATACTTGTGATAAAGTAGTATTCTGCTTTTTTGTTTATCTTTGCAGCGCAAATAACAATTTAATATACTAATAGCTTAATAGTAATTACAATGAACAAGAATGTTATATACGCAGCTTTGATGTTTGTGGTAACTATGTCCTCCGGCAATGCCTCAGCGCAGCAGTTTCCTTATCAGAATCCAGCCCTCTCGGCTCATGAGAGAGCGGTAGATTTATGTGGTCGTCTCACTTTGGAAGAGAAAGCTTCTCTGATGTTGGATGATTCGCCGGCTATTCCGCGATTGGGAATCAAGAGATTCCAGTGGTGGAGCGAGGCACTGCATGGTGTGGCGAACATGGGAGATGTAACCGTTTTTCCGGAACCTATCGGAATGGCAGCTTCGTTTAACGACAGAATGGTGTATAGAGTCTTTGATGCAACATCTGATGAGATGCGTGCCAAATGGAATGAACTGCAGCAGAAGGGAGGAGATGTAACCCGTTTCCATGCCCTCTCTGTCTGGACTCCAAACGTGAATATCTTCCGTGATCCTCGCTGGGGACGTGGACAGGAAACCTATGGTGAGGATCCTTATCTTACCAGTAGGATGGGATGTGCCGTGGTGCGCGGATTGCAGGGACCTGAAGATACGAAATACCGCAAACTCTGGGCTTGTGCCAAGCACTATGCAATTCATAGCGGACCAGAATGGGCTCGCCATACAGACAATATTACCGATGTTACACCGCGCGACCTTTGGGAAACTTATATGCCCGCCTTCAAATCACTTGTGCAGGATGCCAAGGTGCGTGAGGTGATGTGTGCCTATCAGCGTTGGGATGATGAACCATGCTGCGGCAACACCCGCCTTTTGCAGCAGATTCTCAGGGACGAGTGGGGATTCAAGTACCTGGTAGTTTCCGACTGTGGCGCTGTTACTGATTTCTGGGAGAACCATAAGGTTTCGAGCAATGCCAGAAATGCAGCAGCTAAGGGTGTATTGGCTGGAACCGATGTAGAATGTGGATATAATTATGCATATAAGTCTGTGCCTGAGGCTGTGAAGTATGGCGCCTTGACTGAAGAAGAAGTTGATAAGCATGTGATTCGTCTGCTCGAAGGTCGTTTCGATTTGGGCGAGATGGATGACAACAAGATTGTATCATGGTCGAAGATTCCAGTATCGGTGCTTTGCAGTAAGGCGCATCGCCAGCTCTCGCTCGATATGGCTCTGCAGACCATGACGCTGCTCCAAAACAATAATGAGGTTTTGCCTCTCAATAAAAAAGTAAAGAAGATTGCTTTCATCGGACCGAATGTGGATAACGAACCGATGATGTGGGGAAACTATAATGGTACTCCACGACAGACAATTACCATCCTGGATGGTATCAGGAGTCGTTTGAAGAAAAACCAGGTTGTCACCTTTAATGGATGCGACTTGGTGAACGACCAAGTTTTGAATTCTTACTTCGACCAGTGTAGCATGGATGGCAAGATGGGCTTTAAGGGCACTTTCTGGAACAATCGCAAGATGGAAGGCAAGCCTGTTGTTATCACCCAGGAGAAGAATCCTGTGCAGGTAACGACCTATGGTCAGCACTCCTTCGCTCCTAATGTGAAGCTGGTGGGCTTCTCTGCAAAATATGAAACCGTGTTCCGTCCTAAGCAGACAGACAAGGTGTTGCTCGACGTGGCTGGTTGCGGTCACTACGAGGTTTATCTGAATGGTGAGAAGAAGGCAGAGCATTCTATCTGGCGCACTACCGAGAGTCGTATCGAGTTCCAAGCCGAGAAGGGCAAGGAGTATAAGATAGAGATTCGCTATCACGAGATGCCTAACTATAATGCGGACATGAAGTTCAATATCGGGCATGAGAATCCTATCGACTATCAGGCTTCGCTCAAGAAGTTGAAGGATTGCGAGACAGTAGTCTTCGTAGGTGGCATCTCTCCACAGTTGGAAGGTGAGGAAATGCCTATCGAGATTTCTGGCTTCAAGGGTGGTGACCGCACCAACATCGAATTGCCTAAGGTTCAGCGCAATTTCCTGAAGGCTTTGAAGGAGGCGGGCAAAAAGGTTGTCTTTGTCAACTGTTCGGGTTCGGCTATCGCCTTGACTCCAGAGACAGAGAGTTGCGATGCTATTCTCCAAGCCTGGTATCCTGGTCAGGAAGGTGGTGAGGCTGTGGCTCGTGTACTCTTCGGAGAGTACAATCCTGCCGGCAAGTTGCCTATTACGTTCTATAAGAATTCAGAGCAGTTGCCTGATTTCAAGGATTACAGCATGAAGGGCAGAACCTATCGTTATATGAACGATGCGCTCTTCCCATTCGGTTATGGTTTAAGCTACACTTCTTTCCGTATTGGCGATGCTACACTTTCCAACTCTATCCTGAAGAAGGGTGAGAAGATTACCTTGAAGGTGCCTGTAAGTAATGTTGGAAAGAAAGATGGAACCGAGATTGTGCAGGTATATGTGAAGGATCCTGCCGATACCGAAGGACCATTGAAGAGCTTGAAGGCTTTCGAGAGAGTGGAGGTGAAGGCAGGAAAGACTGCTGAGGCTGTCATTACGCTGGATAGCAGAAACTTCGAACTCTTCGATGCTGCCACCAATACCGTCCGTGCCAAGGCAGGAACGTATGAGGTTTATTACGGCAGCAGTTCGGCTGATAAGGATTTGAAGAAACTGGATGTTTCTATTGAATATTAAGTAACTTGAGAAAATCATCAAGGAGCTGAGTAAATATGGAAAGAGGGTGTGTCATAAGTCCATGACACACCCTTTTCGGTCGCCGTGGACATGCTAAATATCGCAAAGAATCAAAAGAATATTGCCCAAAAATGAGTCCGATATTTGGGCACTCGTTGCCCAGCACAGGGGCTGTCGATGCCCACTTGGTGGGCTACGGATGCCCGTGTAACGGGCACAAGCAGACCAACCGAAGGGCATAGAGGGACCATCTGATGAACTGACTTTTCCTGTTTCAATAGACACTTTTTTACTTTATAAACTAGAAAGGTAGACACTATCAATTTCATAAAACTGAAATAGTAGACGCATTAGCTAAAAGTGCAGTCAATGATACTTCAATGATACTTCAATGAGACTTCTCGGCGCTAAAACCGAGAAGTCTCATTGTTGCTAATTCTTTATATAACAAGTGCTTAAACCATATTTTTTTAAACAAAAATGAGACTATGAGACTTTTTTCGCTAAAAAACTTTTTTCACGTAAGCGATCGGCGTCTATGAAAGATGAAAAACTCCCAAAAATTTTGGAGATTTAACCAAAACACCTCATCTCATTTTATGACGCATCCTCTTCTTACTTGTTACATCCTATAAGCTCTTTAATAGACGTTGATAGAGTGATAAAATTCCCTTCAAGGTATTGGGTACATAGTTGAATACATAATAAATCCCGAAATCGCTTGGCGGTTTCGGGATTTTTGCTTATCTTTGCCAACGTAAATAGTAAATAGTTGATAATATGGCAACGAAGTTATATCCAATAGGCATGCAGACCTTCTCTGAGATTCGAGAGGAGGACTTTCTCTATGTAGATAAGACGGAGTTCATTTATCGGATGACTCATACGAGTGGAAAGTATTTCTTCTTGAATCGTCCACGTCGTTTTGGAAAGTCACTCCTCGTCTCTACTATGCAGAGCTATTTCGAGGGAAAGAAGGAACTCTTTAAGGGGCTTGCCATCGAAAAGCTAGAAAAAGATTGGACGGAATATCCTGTGCTTCATTTTAGTTTGGCAGGTGGAAAGCACATGGAGAAGGACCAATTGGTGCGTTATCTCTTGTACATATTGAAGGTAAATGAAGAAAAATTTGGCATCGTCAATGATTCTCCTGACCCGAATGTTCGTATGCTTAATTTAATAAAAACGGTATATGAGCAGACTGGGCAGAAGGTCGTTGTGCTCATCGATGAATACGATGCTCCTTTGCTCGATGTGGTACATGAGGATACTAGCTTGGATATATTGAGAGAGGTGATGCGCAATTTCTATAGTCCCCTAAAGGATAGCGACCGAATGCTGCGTTTCGTCTTCTTGACAGGCATCACCAAGTTCTCGCAGCTTAGTATCTTCAGTGAACTCAATAATATCACAAATGTGAGTATGCACCAAGAGTATGCTGGCATTTGCGGCATTACCAAGGAGGAATTGTTGGATAAGTTTGATGAGGATATTGATGTGTTAGCAGGTAGGTTGGGATTGACACACGAACAAGCCTTGTCAAAACTGAAGGAAAATTATGATGGCTATCACTTTACCTGGCCATCATCAGATATTTTCAATCCTTATAACTTGTTGAACTGTTTAGCTGAAGGACAGATGAATTCCTATTGGTTTGGCTCAGGCACTCCTACTTATCTCCTTAATATGATGCGGAAATATAACTTTACACCGATTGACCTGGGTGAACAGATGGATGCATCAAAGGATGATTTCGATGCAGCCACTGAGACGATGACTACTATCATGCCTTTGCTTTATCAGAGTGGTTATATCACAATCAAGAATTATGATCCGGAAACGGAACTCTATACCTTGGCTCTGCCTAACAAAGAGGTGAGGATAGGTTTGTACCGCAGTATGTTGCCGCTTTATTTGGCGGCAAAGTCTGCAATGTGCAATACGACCGTGGCCAAGATGTCGGCTCTTATCAATAAGGGTAATATGGATGGTGCTCTTCAGCTATTGAAAACGTTCTGGGAGACGGTACCTTATTGCGATAATACCGATTATGAGGGGCATTATCAGCAGACAATGTATATCATCTTTGCCCTGCTTACGAATTTCCGTATATTGGTGGAACAGCATACTTTCCGGGGAAGAACAGACATTACGATGGAAACAAAGGATACCATCTATGTGATAGAACTGAAATTTAATAAGTCGGCACAAGAGGCTCTTGACCAAATCAACAACAAGCATTACGCTGATGCTTTTGCCCTAAGAGGCAAAACCGTGGAAAAGATTGGTATGAACTTTATGATTGATGAAGATAAGACTATCGTATTGGATTGGTTGAAGTTTGGGGAGTAGCAGCAGGTTGAGAGTGCTGAGAATATCAGCGGTCAGGAGACCAGACAGAACTCCGGCTGGTACACGCTTCAGGGTCAGCGGGTAGAACACCCAACCAAGGGTATCTATATCCATAATGGCAAGAAGGTGGTTTTGAGATAGAATATTAAATGAGACTTCCCTGATACATCAATGAGACTTCCCAGCACTAAATCCGAGAAGTCTCATTTTTGCTTTTTGCTATATAATATAATGTAAAGGCTAAAAACAAAAGAGGGTGTGGCATCATTTTATGACGCACCTTTTTCTTATGTGTTACATCATATTAAGTATTTGAAACATGAGAAAAAGTAGAATCCTGTTTTTTTGCTTACCTTTGCATCCATAAATAACAATTTAATCAGCTAATAATTAATTTAAATCATAAAATGACTAGATACAGAATGATTTTATCCCTGCTTTTGGCTGGCATGGGAACTGCTGCAACAGCACAGAACATCAACTTGCCAATCATCCAGACCAAGTACACAGCCGATCCTGCACCTTATGTGCACAACGATACGGTTTATCTCTATACCACCCACGATGAGGATGGGGCTGAAGGGTTCCTGATGAAAGACTGGCTGCTCTACACCTCAACGGATATGGTAAACTGGCAAGACCGCGGTGCCGTGGCTTCATTGAAAGACTTCAAGTGGTTCAAGGGCGAGAATGGTGCCTGGGCAGAGCAGGTCATCGAGCGCAATGGCAAATGGTATATGTATTGCCCAATCCACGGTCATGGCATCGGAGTGCTGGTAGCTGATAATCCATACGGACCGTTTAAGGATCCTATCGGAAAGCCTCTGGCTTGAGAGGGCGACTGGTTCGACATTGACCCTACCGTATGGGTAGATGATGATAATCAGGCTTACATGTATTGGGGCAACCCGGAGTTGAAGGCAGTGAAACTGAACGAGGACATGATTTCTTATTCTGATTCCATCATGCACTTCCCAAAGATTCAGGATTATCAGGAAGGTCCTTGGTTCTGGAAGCGCAATGGCAATTATTATCTGGCTTATGCTTCTACCTGCTGTCCTGAGGGCATCGGTTATGCGATGAGCAAGAATCCGCTCGGACCGTGGGAATATAAGGGACATATCATGAACCATACGCCTCGTACTCGAGGCAATCATCCGGGCATCATCGACTATAAGGGTAAGAGCTATTGCTTCGGCTTGAATTATGATATCTTCCGTTTGAAGACGGGGCGTCATGCCGAGCAGCGTTCTGTTTCTGCGGCCGAAATGACTTACAATCCTGACGGAACCATCCAGGAGTTGCCATACTTCCAGGACTGCAAGCTTGAACAGATAGAATGGTTCAACCCTTATCGCCAGGTTGAGGCTGAGACGATGGCTTGGGGCTATGGATTGAAGACGCAGCCTAAGAATCAGTGGGCGCAGGAGAATAGATGGAATCAAGTGGTTACGAATATTGATGAGGATGAGTATATCCTCGTGAAGGGTGTTGACTTCAAGAAGGGTGCAGGTAAGTTTGAGGTTTCTGCCTCTTGCCACATGTTTGGCGGCAGCATCGAAATCCGTCTTGATGGGGTAAACGACCAGTGCATCGGCAAGGTGGATATCAAGAACACCAAGGACGAATACAAAACCTTCTCTACCCAGGTGAAGAAGGTAAAGGGTGTTCATGATCTCTACTTCGTCTTTAAGGGAGGCGACATCCAGAAGCAGAACCTCTTCTTCCTGGATTGGTGGAAATTTAGTGAGTAAGAAGAAACATTAAAAGAAGTGTTTTTTCATTGAAAGCCATAAGCTAAATGTAATTGTCCGCATATACACTTTTATTAAGAATTTAAAATAATATCAAATTATGAAGAAACAACTAATGATTGCTCTGCTGAGCATTGCGCCTGCCTTGGGTGTTGTGGCGCAAGATAAACTTTATAAGGATGAGTTCCCGCTGGGCGACATCACCCTTCTTGATGGACCATTGAAGCATGCTCGCGACTTGAACGTGCAGGTGCTCCTGAAATATGATTGCGACCGCATGCTGGCCCCTTATCGCAAGGAGGCTGGCTTGCAGCCTCGCAAACCTTCTTATCCCAACTGGGATGGACTGGACGGACATGTGGGCGGACATTATCTGTCGGCTCTTGCCATCAATGCAGCCACAGGCAATGAGGAATGCCGCAAGCGCATGGAATATATGATATCCGAACTCCAGCTGGTGCTTGATGCCAACAATCAGCGCCATGACGCCTGGTGCCATAACTATATCGGTGGTGTTCCGAATAGTGCCAAGATGTGGACGGCTTTCAGTAAAGGAGATTTCGGACCTTACTTCGGAACATGGGCACCTTTCTATAACATTCATAAGATGTATGCAGGACTTCGTGATGCATGGCTCTATTGTGGAAATGAACAGGCAAAGAATCTGTTTCTGAAGTTCTGCGATTGGGCTGTGGACATAACGCATGATTTGAGCGACGGACAGATGGAGAAAATGTTAGGCAATGAGCATGGAGGCATGAACGAAGTGCTTGCTGATGCATACGCTATTACCGGAGAGCAGAAATATCTGAATTGTGCTCGCCGATTCTCTCACAAGCTGTTGCTGGTGCCAATGGAAGAAGGCAAGGATTGTCTAGACAATATGCATGCCAATACACAGATTCCGAAGGTTATCGGATATCAGCGCATCGCTGAGTTGGCTCATGATGTGCAATATCACAATGCCAGCGAGTATTTCTGGGAAATTGTGACACGTCAGCGTTCGCTGGCTTTGGGAGGTAACAGCAGGCGTGAGCATTTTCCTACTAAGGAAACATGCATAGACTATATCAACGACATCGATGGTCCGGAGTCTTGCAATACCTATAATATGTTGAAACTGACAGAGGACTTGAATCGAGTGAAACCTGATGGAATGTATGGTGACTTTTATGAGACTGCGATGTTCAACCATATCCTCTCTACCCAGCATCCGCAACATGGTGGCTATGTCTATTTCACTTCTGCCCGTCCTCGTCATTACCGCAATTATTCTGCTCCTAATAAGGCAATGTGGTGTTGTGTGGGAACAGGTATGGAAAACCACGGAAAGTACGGACAGTTTGTCTGGACGCACGATAAGGGTGTGAAGGCGGAGGATGATGCGCTCTATGTGAATCTCTTCGTGGCTTCCGAGTTGAATTGGAAGGAGCGAAAGATGGTGATTCGTCAGCAGACCGCTTTCCCGTATGCTGAAACATCTGTCGTAGAAGTAGCCAAGGGTAAGGGAACTTTCATCTTGAAAGTCCGTAAGCCATCCTGGTGTGAAAACTTCACCGTGAAGGGTGTTGGTTTTGATGCCGATAGCTATGAGGAGAATGGATTTGTCTGCATGAAGCGCAAATGGAAGAAGGGTGATCAGGTAAAGATTTCTATGCCTATGCACGCTTACATCAAACCGATGATCAATGTGCCTCAGTATGTGGCAATCATGTATGGTCCTATCCTGCTCGGCATGAAGACGGGAACAGAGGATATGCGTTCGCTCATCGCTGATGACAGCCGTTTCGGACAGTATGCCGGTGGAAAGAAACTGGCTCTTGACGAGGCTCCTATTCTGTTGCCGAAACATCTCGACGACATTGCCAAAAACCTGAAGCCAGTTCCTGGCAAGCCATTGCACTTTAAACTTGCCACCCACATGGAGAATACCATCGATGGTGAACTACAGCCTTTCTTCGAGATTCATGATTCTCGATATATGATGTATTGGTTGGCACTAGGCGAGAATGATTACAAGGCTTATATGCAGAAGTTGGCTGATGAGGAAAAAGCCCGTCAGGCTTTGGAGGCTAGAACTGTGGATAAGGTGAACCCTGGAGAACAGCAGCCAGAGACCGACCATCGTATGGAGACAGATGATTCGAACAAGGGTAATACAGAGGGTATCTTCTTCCGTGATGCAAAGGATGGCCATTATTTCAGCTATCTGATGCAGACCAAGGGAGAGACTAATCTTAGCCTTCAGCTCAAGTTCTGGGGACAGGATGAATGGCGTACAAGTGAGTTTGATATTTATGTCAACGACAAGTTGCTTTGCAGCGTGAACAACAGTCATCGCTGGCGCACCACACAGTTTAAGACCGTTGATTATGTCATTCCTTCAGAGTTTGTTAAGGGCAAGAAGGAAATAAGAGTGAAGTTTGTGGCTCATAAGGGCAAGCAAGTTGGACAGATTTATGGTGTGAGACTTGTGAAGCATTAATTGTAGAAAAGTATATGTTAGCATATATTCTACTCAAGAATGAGACAAGTGCATCAATCACCAATAGAGTTTGTGTGGTAAGATAAACTTAATAAAGTTTTTGAAACATTCGATAAAGTCATTATGATTGTTTTTTCGTAATTTTGCAGCGTTAAACGAATAAACAATCATAATGATGAATACAACGAAAAACTTGGCTCTCAGAAAGCCGTTACTGATAAGCGCATGGCTGCTTGCCATGCAGGGTGCTACCTATGCACAGAACCCAATCGTGCAAACACAGTTAACTACCGACCCAGCACCTCTGGTTGTTGGAGACCGTCTCTATGTATATACTGGTCATGATGAAGATAAGGCTGACTTCTTCTGGATGAACGAATGGCGTGTGTATTCCACCAAGGATATGGTGAACTGGACAGACCATGGTTCTCCGCTCGACCTCAGTTCTTTTTCCTGGGCAGACGACCGTGCCTGGGCAGCACAGACCATCGAACGTAATGGTAAGTATTACTGGTATATCTGTGCGCACTCTAAACTGACGGGCGGAATGGCTATCGGCGTAGCTGTGGCAGATTCTCCTACCGGTCCGTTCAAGGATGCGCTGGGAAAACCGCTTTTCGATAATGGAAGTTGGGACAATATCGACCCAACGGTTTGGATGGACGAGGATGGTCAGGCTTATCTCTATTGGGGTAATCCACATCTTTACTATGCCAAACTGAATAAAGATATGATCAGCTTCAAGGGTGGTATAGATGCTAAGGCAGCTGTTGATGAAAAGCGCGAAGTGGGCAGAATCGTGATGACTGAGGAGGGATTCGGTTCGCCTGATGTGGAGAAGCGTGATTCTACCCGAAAATATAAAGATTGCTACACAGAGGGACCTTGGTTCATGAAGCGTGGCAAGAACTATTATATGCTTTATGCTGCAGGTGGAGTGCCTGAGCACATTGCTTATTCCATGAGTAAGAAGCCTTTCGGACCATGGAAGTATATGGGCGAAATCATGCCATTGGAAGATACGGGTTCCTTTACTAACCATTGCGGTGTGACCGACTTCAAGGGCAAGTCTTATTTCTTCTATCATACGGGTAAACTGGGTGGCGGATTCGGACGCAGTGTGGCTGTGGAAGAATTCAAATATAACGCCGACGGCACATTCCCAATTATCCACCATACTCAGGAAGGAGTGGCTCCTATCGCAACTCTCAATCCTTACAAGCGTCAGGAGGCTGAAACCATCGCTTTCTCTAAGGGAGTGAAGTCGGAGCAGACCGACGAGACGGGTGTTTATATCTCAGAAATCCATACAGGTGATTATATCAAGGTACGTGAGGTGGATTTCGGAAATGAGAGTCCGGATGCATTTGCCATCTCAGCGGCATGCTCTTCGCTTGGAGGTTCGCTGGAGGTTCATCTCGATAAGGAAGATGGCGAACTGATAGCTAAACTTGATGTTACCAAGACGGGTGGCTGGGAAAAGTGGAAGACTTTCTCGGCACAAATGCTAAAGAAAGTGACAGGAAAGCATGATATATACTTCGTGTTCAAGGGATTGAAGGGAAGCAAACTCTTCAATTTCGACTGGTGGAAGTTTGAGAAGAATTTCGCCAATCCTGTGGTTTGGGCTGATGTGCCTGATGTGGATGTAATCCGTGTGGGTGACAGCTTCTATATGGTAAGCACCACCATGCATCTGATGCCGGGTGCGCCTATCATGAAATCGAAGGATTTGGTGAACTGGGAAACAGTGAACTATATCTTCCCTAAACTTACCGATTCGCCTAAGTATGACATGAAGGAGGGTACGGTGTATGGTCGTGGTCAGTGGGCCACTTCGCTGCAGTATCATCGTGGCAAGTTCTATGCGCTCTTTGCTCCGAATGATAATCCCGGTGGAGAGACTTATATCTGTACAGCCGATGATATCGAGGGCAAATGGACTATCCACAGCCGTTTGCAGCATTTCCATGATGCCGCTCTCTTCTTCGACGACGACGACAAGGCGTATGTGGTTTATGGCACAGGAGAGATGGTGCAGCTGAATGCCGACCTGACGGATGTGGTGCCGGGCAGCCATCGTAAACTCTTTGAGCGTGATGCTGATGAAACGGGTTTGCTCGAAGGCTCCCGCATGATCAAGCACAACGGCAAGTATTATCTCCTGATGATTTCGTGGACCAAGGGACATCCTCGTCGTGAGGTTTGTTATCGTGCTGATAAAATAACGGGTCCTTACGAAAAGAAGGTGATTCTGGAAACGGAGTTTGCCGGATTCAACGGCGTGGGACAAGGTACGATTGTAGATGATAAGGATGGCAACTGGTATGGCATCGTATTCCAAGACCGTGGTGGTGTGGGCAGAGTGCTCACGCTGGAGCCATGTACCTGGAAGGACGGATGGCCTATGTTGACCGATGAGAAGGGCAATATTCCTGCCGAGATGCAGAAGCCTGTGCTAGGCTACGACGGCAAGGGACTCGTGTATAGCGACGATTTCTCGAAGGATAAACTGGAACTGCAGTGGCAGTGGAACCACAATCCTGTGGATAATGCCTGGTCGCTCACAGAGCGCAAGGGTTGGCTCCGCCTGAAGACATCCCGTATTGTTCCTAACATCTTCCTGGCTCCAAATACCATCAGTACCCGTACCGAAGGACCAACCTGCGAGGGAATCATCAAGATGGATGTAAGCAAGATGAAGGATGGCGATGTGGCTGGCTTGTCAGCCTTCCAGGGTGATGCGGCCCTGCTTTCTATCGTAAAGGAAGGCAAGAAACTCTTTGTGGTAGGTACCAAGGAGAGTGTAGCTTTGACTGAAAAGGAAAAGGCGGTGACCGGTGTGAAGCGTGAGGAGGTGTATCGCCAGCCTTTGAATCTGAAGCAGGATAAGGCAACGAAATCAAGCATCATCTATCTGAAGATGAGTTGCGATTTCCGTCTTCATCAGGATCTCGCCACCTTATTATATAGTATAGACGGCAAGACTTGGATTCCTGCCATCAAGGATTTCAAGATGCAATATGATTATCGCCGCCTCTTTATGGGAACCCGTATCGCCATCTACAATTATGCCACAAAGGCTGCTGGTGGATATATAGATATTGATTCTTTTGAGTATTCTAAAAGAAAATAGGTTTATAGTTTGAGTTTTTTTTATTTTAACGGCACAAAGTGATGGAAAATCAAAAAGTTTCCTTATCTTTGTGCCGTTTTTAATAACTAATCAATGCTGATTTTATGAACAGAAATAAGATGATTTTGGGGGCTTGGGTCTTGGGACTATTGTTTCCGATAGAGATGATGGCTAAGACAAGTTGCACAGATAATAGTACTCGACTTTGGTATAACGCCCCAGCCCAGCAGTGGCTGGAGGCTCTGCCTATCGGAAACTCACATCTGGGAGGTATGGTGTATGGCGGAACCACGGACGAGAATATCCAGTTGAATGAGGAGACTTTCTGGAGTGGCGGTCCCCATAACAACAATAGCAAGAAATCCCTGGAGAATCTGCCAAAGGTAAGGGAACTCATCTTCAATGGCAGGGAAGAGGAGGCGGCTGCTCTCATCAACCAGACCTTCATCCCTGGTCCTCATGGCATGCGCTTCCTGCCGATGGCAAATCTGCATATCACCATGAATAATCTGGGAAAGGCTGAGCAGTTTGTGCGCGACTTGGATTTGAAGAGGGCGATTGCCACGACTTCTTTCGTGATGGATGGCGTAAGATATACTCGTACTACCTTTGCTTCGCTGGCTGATGGCGTCATTGTTTGCCACATCAAGGCGAGTAGAAAGGGTGCCCTGAATATCGATGTTACCCTGGATTCGCCTTTTGAACATCAGACCCAGAAAACGCCTTCAGGGGTTATGCTGAAGGTGAAGGGCCAAGACCAGGAAGGCATCAAGGCGGCTCTCACTGCCGAATGTGTGGCAGATGTAAGGACGGATGGCACCGAGGCAACCATCATCGTGAGTGCTGCCACTAATTTTGTGAACTATCACGATGTGTCGGGCAATGCAGCCCAGCGCAATGCTGACTATATAAATAAGGTGAAACTAATGAGCTATGCACAGTTGGAGAAACGTCATGTGGAGGCTTACCAGAAGCAGTTCGCTACTTCTTCTCTGATTTTGCCAACCGATATCAATGCTTCGTTGCCTACCAACCAGCGCCTGGAGAAATTTGCGGGCAGCAAGGATATGGCGATGGTGGCGCTGATGTATAACTATGGTCGCTATCTGCTCATCTCCTCTTCCCAGCCTGGTGGACAGGCGGCAAACCTGCAGGGCGTTTGGAACGACAGCAAAAATGCACCTTGGGACAGTAAATATACCATCAACATCAATACGGAGATGAACTACTGGCCTGCTGAGGTAACGAATCTCGGTAACACCACGGAACCTCTGTATTCGCTGATTAAGGATTTGAGCGTAACGGGAGCACAGACGGCTAGGGAAATGTATGGTTGTCGTGGTTGGATGGCACACCATAACACAGATATCTGGCGCATAGCAGGTCCGGTGGATGGTGCGCAGTGGGGCATGTTTCCGAATGGCGGAGCCTGGCTCACTACCCATCTCTGGCAGCATTATCTCTATACGGGCGACAAGGCTTTCCTCAAGCAGTGGTATCCGGTGATAAAGGGTGCTGCTGAGTTCTATCTCGACTATATGCAGAAGTTGCCAGGCACAGAATGGAAAGTAACTGTGCCGTCGGTGAGTCCGGAACAGGGACCTAAAGGAAAGAAAACTGCCGTAACGGCTGGTTGCACGATGGATAACCAGATAGCCTTCGATGCCTTGACCAGTGCCGTGAAGGCTTCTGAAATATTGGGTGTTGATGAGGCTGAGCGCAAGGAGATGCAGCAGCTGGTTTCGCAGATTCCGCCGATGCAGATAGGAAAGTACGGACAGTTGCAAGAGTGGCTTGTGGATGCGGATGATCCGAAGAATGAACATCGCCATATCTCGCATCTCTATGGATTGTATCCATCCAATCAGATTTCTCCTTTCTCTCATCCGGAACTGTTCCATGCTGCTGCCACCACTCTGAAGCATCGTGGCGACCAGGCTACGGGCTGGAGTCTGGGTTGGAAAACGAACTTCTGGGCACGTATGCTCGATGGCAATCATGCTTTCAGAATCATCAGCAATATGCTTCGTCTGTTGCCATCTGATGCGCAGGCAAAGGAATATCCTGATGGCAGAACCTATCCGAATCTCTTCGATGCCCATCCGCCATTCCAGATTGACGGCAACTTCGGAGTAACAGCCGGTATCGCCGAAATGCTCCTGCAGAGTCATGATGGAGCCGTGCATCTCTTGCCAGCCTTGCCTGATGCCTGGAAAGAAGGAATCGTAAAGGGACTTCGCGCCCGTGGCGGCTTTGTGGTGGATATGGACTGGAAGAATGGCAGACTGATGAAGGCGAAGATTCGTTCCACCATCGGAGGCATCCTGCGTCTCCGTTCATACGTACCGCTGAAGGCGAAAAAGCTGAAGAAGGCAGAAGGAACATGTCCCAATATCCTTTTTGCATCTGCAGAAGTGAAACCTGTAGTGGAACAGCATCGGATAGCAGAAGGAGTGAAGGTTCCTATTCCTGACGTATATGAATATGACTTGGAAACAGAACCAGGAAAGACTTATCTGATTAAATAATGTCCTAAAATTACATTTGTTGCCATAAAAGTATCATTTTGTCCACCTCTGGTTGGATAATTATTCGTACTTTTGTGGCAATATTTTTTATAATAATCTTTTAGACCTATAAATGAGAATGAAGAAATTATTATTTGCAACCTGTTGCATCGCTTTTTTGAGCGGTTCTTTGGGAGCTGCGGTGCAGAAAAAATCTGCAGCCAAGAATGTTCTGACACAGACTTTGAAAGGGAAGTCTTGGTCGGCTGATAATGGTAATGGTACCTTTACAAACCCTTTGTTTTACGATGAGTTTTCTGACCCTGATATTATCAGAGTGGGGGAGGATTACTATCTGGCGGGTACCACGATGCACAGTGTGCCGGGATTGGTGGTGCTCCATTCCAAGGATTTGGTGAATTGGGAATTCTCTTCCTACTGTTTCGACCGATTCGATGATTCTGATGATTTCAATCTCCGCAATGGCAAGGAAGCTTACGGACAGGGTATCTGGGCACCTGCCATCCGCTATCACAACGGAAAGTTCTATATCTTCTCTAATATCAACGGACATGGATTGCAGGTGTATATCTCGGACAGTGCCAAGGGTCCTTGGACGCATCATAAAGTTAATGGCGATATCTACGACCTCTCTGTGCTCTTTGATGAGGATGGCAAGATTTATGCCGTGCACAAGTATGGCAACGTGACCGTTACGGAGTTGAAGCCTGATTTGAGTGGCCCGGTAGAGGGCAGCAGCAAGGTGGTGATTCCGGAAGGCAATGCGATGGGTGAGGGACATCATGTTTATAAAATCAATGGTATGTACTATATCCTCTCTGCAGATTATTCACCGATGGGCCGTATGCAGTGTGCCCGAAGTAAGAGTATCTGGGGACCTTATGAAACCTGCGTAATTAGCGAGCGTGAATCGTATGGTTATGCTGCTGGATGGAGCGTAGGTAACATGGGAATCGGTCGGCCTTTGCCGGAAGATGGTTTCAGTTTCCAAAACAACAAGCCTAATGGTCTGAACCTGGGATGTGCTACCATTCATCAGGGTGGCATCGTGCAGGCTCCTGACGGAAAATGGTGGGGCGTTTCGATGCAGGACTTCAATGCCGTGGGAAGAACGGTGTGCCTGTCCCCTATCACTTGGGTTGACGGCTGGCCTTACTTCGGATTGGAGAAGAACCTGGGACGTTCTCCTCGTACCTGGTTCAAACCGAATGATATGGTAAAGACACCACAGGCTCCATACGATAGATGTGATGATTTCTCGGGTAAAACTTTTAAACCGGTTTGGCAATGGAATCATAATCCGAATGACAAGATGTGGTCGCTGAATAAGGAGCGAAAAGGTTGGCTCCGTTTGCATTCCATGCCTGCCAAGCAACTGCTTTGGGCAAAGAATACATTGACGCAGCGTGCCATCGGACCTGTTTCTTATACATCTGTAAAGTTGGATGCATCCCGCTTGAAGGTAGGTGATGAGGCTGGTTTGGGTGCCATCAATACGCCATACGCTTCATTGGGCGTTGTCAAGACGGATAAGGGGTTGAACTTGAGATGTTATGATCAGAATACCAACTAGGAAGTTTGGAAGCCGTTGGCTAAAAGTAAGGTAGTATGGTTGCGACTTTGGGGTGATTACGATAAGAGCCAGTTGCAATATTCCTATTCTCTGGATGGTAAGAACTGGGAGAATATCGGTGAGCAGATGCTTTCACCTTATCAGTTGAAGACTTTCCAGGGTGTACGTGTGGCACTTTATGCTTTCAACAAGAAGGAATTGAGTGGCGGTGTGGCTGATTTTGATGATTTCAAGGTGGAAGAGCCGTTGGCAGACAGAACTGCCAATCTGCCTATAGGCAAGACCATAAGATTCTCTAATCTCGCTGATGGAAGTTTAATGGATGCTACCGGACATGGGTTGATGCATAGTTCTAGTAACCGAAAGGACATGAGAAATCAGGTGAAGTTTGTTGTGGAGGATAGAGGTAAGGGAAAGATTGCTTTGAAGACGGCTGACGGACGATATGTTTATATTGCTGGTGCTGGTTTATCTGGTGATGTTCGTCTGACTTCCGACTCTTCCAAGGCAGAGGAGTTTGTATGGCAGGATATGCTTTATAACCGCTGCATGCTGCTTTCTCTGAAGACTCAGCGTTATGTAGGTAAAAATCCAATAGATGGAAGCCCTTATTCTGCAGATTTCCAGGGAACTGACGCCGGTATGAAGAACGGGTGTGTTTTCGGTTGGGAAGTTGTTGAGTAAAGATATCTGTTCTTTATAAATTAGATGAGGCAGACTCTCGCTGTGGGGAGTCTGCCTCTTTTTCTTATGTGATATTGTTCGATTATTCGAAATAGAATGTAAGTGCTATTATTTTGCTATGTGCTGACTTGGCTGATAGTGTATATGGGAGTGTACTCTTGTCTTTTATGTTTTTGATGTGATTCTTATCGTATGTATCTGTTATTCCATACATGAATTTCAATTCAGGGCGAAGTTTGAAATAAGGCAGATAGAAATCACACCCCAATCCCAACTCCAGAAACAGATCTGTTTTCTTCAGTTTGATATAATCTTCGTTCTTGCTGTTCAGATTCATCATCGGGTTGATTCCTGCCATGATGTATGGGCGGTGATTGTTGAATCTCTGTGCTGCAAATATCAGATCGAGGGCACTGGCAATGTAAGCCGTCTTCATCTCCTGTTTCTGTTGGATCGGATTACCGGCTCCATCTTTTTTCAGCATGTTGTAGAAGGAGAGATGTCGGGTACCGAAATACATGGCTGGTGCTATGCGTAGCTGGAAGTGGGTGTTCAGGCGGAATTCTCCTAGTACACCTACTGTAAATCCAGTATCCCATCTGTCCTGGTCTACTGTTACACAGCTTTGCTGCTCAATGCCGTCAGCATCAAGATAAGTCACCGGTCCTGCATTCTGGAATTCTATATCCTGGAAGTGGGTGCCTACTAATACACCGAAGTGGAATGGGCGCAAATCGGTATAAGGACGGTTTTCTACCGTTCTTTCCTGTGCTCCAGCCTGGATTGTGATGGCAAGGCTAATGATGAATGTCAATAGTTTCTGTTTCATATATTTATAACGGAATATTCCTCTTCATATTGCTTTCCGTTTTATTTCGATTATGTATAAATTAATCTAATTCTTGAAAATTCTTATACCTAATTGTAGGTATTTCAGAAATTATTATTATCTTTGCACCATAATTATTGGGTAATATACCTGATGTTATGAAGTAAGATAAATTAAAAGCATATTATACAAAAACATTATAAACATTTAAACATTAATAATTATGGCATACGTAATTGGTGACGATTGTATCGCTTGCGGTACATGTATTGATGAGTGTCCATCAGGTGCAATCTCTGAGGGCGATAAGTATTCAATCAACCCAGACCTCTGCACAGAGTGTGGTACTTGTGCTGATGTTTGCCCTAACGAGGCAATCAGTCTTCCTTAATCTATAAGGATAGATACTTTTAGTTACATAAAACATTGAGAGCGGTTCCTTTGGAATCGCTCTTTTCTTTTTCTATTGTTTAAAGATTTTGTTTTATCGTTATATCCTTTTATTTGCTTATAGTATAAATCATATAAACTAAAAGGGGATTGTATCAATATCTGATGCAATCCCCAATATGTTGTAGTTAATAATGTTATGCTTATTCGCCTGGCTTGAGACCTGCCTTCTCGTAAGCATCGTTAGCTAACTTATTCTGTGGATCAAGCTTCAGAAGCTTATCCCAGTATGGCTTAGCTGTATTGAAATCCTGCTTGTCGTAGGTATAGATGAAGCCCATATACTGGTAAGATGTCTTCAGGTAGCTGAGCTCATCTTCATCACACTGCTTTGCTTCCAGCTCATTGATTACTTCTGTATAAGCAGCAATAGCCTTGTCATCCAGCTCATTCTGGAAAGCTGTGTTTCCCTCCTGAAGCTTTGCAAATGTCTTCAATGTAGGATACTTCTCAGATAACTTAGCGTATACGCCGATGGCCTTGTCGATGTTCTCAATCTTCTTAGCTGGATCTTTCTTAGCCTTGTTAACATAGATTTCAGCAAGCTTCATGAAGTCTGTAGGAGCAGCATTTGGATTCTTATCCATGTACTGCTGGTTGTACTCCAAAGCTTTGTCTTCATCGCCCAACTCCTTGTAAGCCTCAGAGATATACTGCAATGGCTTAGGATCGTCTGCCTTCATCTCCAATGCCTTCTGGTACTGAGCAATAGCCTCATTATACTGTTTGTTGCCAGCCAAAGCCAAACCGTAATAAGAAATGATACTAGCATTCTTCTTGATAGAATCGGTGTTCATTACGATGTTTGCATGCTTGAGAGCAGATTCAAAGTTCTTTACGTCAACAGCAGCGCGCATAGCCAAAACCTGCATAGCTGCATCCTTAGGGAACTTCTGGATACCACTTTCGCAAAGGCTCAAACTTTCTTCCTTCTTTCCAACGATATAAGCAGTGAAAGCATATTCGTACTGAGTATACTCTTCAAGTGTGTTTGGCTTAGCCTTTGAGAAATACTCATAAGCCTTCTCGTAGTTGCCAGCGCTGAAGAAGTTGTGACCAGCTTCTGCCTCGATAGGGTAGTTAGGGTTGATTTCTCTCAGCTTGTTCAAAGCTTCCGCACTAGCCTGTGGGTCAATTTTACGGTAAACGTTAGAATAGCTGATATATCCCTGAGGATTCTTAGGATCCATTGTCATACACTGACCATACCATGTAGCAGCCTCACCACCATTGTCCTGCATTGCATAGATGTCGCCTTTCAGAATGTAGGCGTCACCATAGTTCTTGAACTTAGCGATGACAGCATCAGCAACAGCGTTAGCCTGATCATAGTTCTTGTTCATTGCAAGAAGGTTACCCAAAGCAACCAATGCCTTAGGATCCTTTTTGAATTCCTTCTGGTATCCCTTGATTTCCTTGGCAAAAGCCTTAGGATCAGCGTTACCAGCCTTCAATGTAGTCTCTATAGGTTTCAGCATGTCCTTATAGTTGACATCCTGTGCCATTGCAGGTGCTGCCAAACCCATGACGAGCAAACCCGCTACTAAATATTTAATTGCTTTCATAATTCTACTTTTTTATATGCGTCTCTTTCTTAGCGTTTTACATTAACGGTCTTTATAGTGATGTCACCTCTGTATGGAAGTAATCCGGTTTTGAACAGTATGAGCTGACCTCTTGGGCCTGAAATGTAGTTTGCGAAGCTCCAAGGCAATGCCTTGTGAGGGTCAACTACAATAGCATATAATGTTCTGACGAACGGATATCTTCCATCCAGCAAGTATGCCTGATATGGTTGCCAGCTGTTATATGGTGTTGCCACATCTTTGATAGATACTCGCATGACATGAATATTCTTCTTAAATGTAGTGTTGGTTGAATCACGGCGGTCGTTGAGCCAGTTAGATCCAATTACACCGATTGAGCCTGGGTTCTGATCCACATAGTCGATAACCTCTTTACTAGTTTTTGCGGCCATGATTTTTGCACCCATTTTAGCTCCGTGCAGTACAGAGTCTACTACATAATTGGTTGTTGCTGAGCGGGTATTATCGAAAATAACTTCGATGTCGCCTCTCTTAGAACCTTTCACAATATCACTCCATTTTGTTGCCTTACCTGTAAGGATACGTTTGATATCTTTTACCGTAATACAAGTATCATTGTTTTGCTTGTTTACAATAAATGCCAATCCATCGTAACCGATAGGGAAAACAGAAGGAATTACATTGCTTTTAGACTTCAAGTAGGCAATTTCACTATCTTTCAAATTACGTGTAGTGAACAAGAGCGCTGTTTTGAAATCTTTAATCATCTGAAGTCCGGTGACTTCATCTGTATACTTCGGCTTGAGTTTAGCTTTTGGGAACTCATACTCAAACTGACTTCTTTCTTCGTCAATGATAGGACTCAAACTCTCGTCAGCCACAAATTCAATTGTGCCTGAAGTAGGAGTATCAGTTCTACCATCTTTGGCTTTCTTCTCGCCACATGACGAGAAGAAAGCCATTGATAGTACTGTTAATCCTATACCTAAAAAAATATAAGATGTTCTTTTCATTCTATTACTGCAATCTAAATACAACTGGTACAGTATACTTAACACGTACAGCAGAACCGTTTTGCTTACCAGGTTTCCACCTAGGCATGCTCTTAACGACACGCTGTGCTTCACGGTCAAGTGAAGGGTCTACGGAACGAGCTACCCTAACATCAGAGATAGAACCATCACGTTCTACCACGAATGATACGATAACACGACCCTGTACACCATTCTCCTGTGCAACGACAGGATACTTGATGTTGCTTGCAAGGTAAGACATCAAAGCTCCATTTCCACCAGGGAATGAAGGCATCTCCTCTACGACGTCGAAGACCTTAGTAGCAACCTCAGGTTTTGGTGCTGGTGGTGGAGGTGGAGCTGCCACTGCAATATCATTTCTTACAGCTTCAACTGTACGGTCCTTCACACCTTCCTTGTTTTCAGTACCGACTGCAACTTTGTCATCCAGTTTATCCATCTGCTTAACCTGGTTTTCCTCTTTTACGAGTTCATCCTTCTTAATGACAGGTGCGGTAAACTTCTGAGTTTCGCGAGCCACAGGAATCTCCTTTTTCATTTCAACCTTAGGCTTCACTGGCTCCTTCTTCTTTTCTTCCTTCTTAGCCTGCTGCTGGAGTTTAGCCAACTCCATAGCTTCCATATATGCTTGCTGCTCTTCAGCCTGTTTCTCTTCGATAACCTTCCAAGCTAAAAAACCACCCACGAGAGCTGCAGCAATGACCAAGATAAGCAGAGCCTTGATGTTTCGGCCAGAAGTACCCTTACGGAGCTGGTATGCACCATACTCCTTGTTCTTTCCGGCGAAAACCATTTCGACCCATTTAGGATCGTAAAGATCAATTTTTGCCATTTCTTTCTTGTTTTAATTGTTAGTACACATCTTACATCTTAACGTTTCTAGACTTGAGAAGCTTCTCATCGTCTCCGCTAATCTTATCGATGACATACGTACCAATGTTCAAAATCTGCATTTCATCGAGTGCATCAACCATATTCTTATATGAAGCATTATCTGTAGGCTTGATGACGATAGTAAGAGTAGGAATCTTTCCGTCCTTCAAGTTACCAGCCTTCAAATCGCTCAACTTCTTCTGATAGATGCTATCAGGATACTGCTTAGGATTCTTCTGACGGTCCATGTTCAACTCCTTGACAGCAAGTGCGATTCTTTCTACAGGGCGTGTGCCGTTTTCTGTAGCATGCTCTCTCAAGACCTTACGGATGCCCTGGCTTCCCCATGTAGTCTCCTTGATCCATGTTGGATCACTGTAGTTAGGAATACCAGCACCATAATAAATCTTGTTGTCTGCTGTTACGTAGAGTGTCACAGTTTCAGAAGCCTTAGCTTCGTTCTTCTGATCTTCTTGAGTATTCTCATCATTACTTGGCATAGTCAGCTCCATAGTCTGAGGTTTGCTCAAAGATGTACACAGCATGAAGAACGTGATAAGCAGCATGAGCATATCCACCATAGGCGTAAAGTCTACGCGGACATTCATTTTCTTTTGTTTGCTTTCTTTCTTTGCCATTTATTCGTCCCCCTGTTGTTTTAACTGTGTAATCATATAGTAATGACTCTCGTCCATATCCTGGAGTTCGTTCATCACTCTCTTAACGGTCTTGTAAGGTGTAGAAGCATCTGCCTTCAGGGCAATCTTGATGTCTTCGTTTACGTTACGTGCTGCGTCAACCCACTGCTGGAACTCGCTCATACCGCCCTTAATACTGTCGAGAGGAATACCTTTAGTCTGGAGATACTGTGGACGCTTAGAAGCGTTCATTGTCAGATAAGTACTCAAGTCGCTCATAGGTACGCCGAACATACCTTCGCTCTTGAATGTCTCAATCTGTTTTGGGTTCAATGACACGCCGAATGTACCTGTCATTGTGCTCAGTGTAGCTCCCAACTGATCAGTATTATCAATACTCATAAATACTTGGCCCTCGCCGGTAGGATTACCAGCCTTGTCCTTTTCAGGACTAACCAAGATGGTCAAGACACCGTTCTCTGGCACTTTAATCTCAGACACAGAACCTGGTGTATTTACCTTAACTGGCTCATTCTTTACGAAAGTAGAGGTGAGCATGAAGAAGGTAAGCAGCAGGGTCATAACGTCTGACATAGGCGTCATGTCGATCCAGATGTCACTCTTCTTAATTTTTACTTTACCCATAGCGATAAAATTTTAAAGGGTTAGCAAAAATTAAGCCTCTTCTGCGTGGTTAGCTTCGTATGTCTGAGCAATTGAGTAACCTACCTCGTCGAGTGCGTATGTCAACTTATCTACCTTGTTGGTGAATGTGTTGTAAGATACAACGGCACACCATGATGTCAAGATACCGAATGCGGTGTTGATCAACGCCTCAGAAATACCTACAGAAAGTGCTGCTGAGTCAGCGCCACCACCTTCACCCATGGCCTGGAATGACTTGATCATACCGGTTACAGTACCGAGAAGACCTGTCAAAGTACCAAGTGTTACGATTGTAGCGATGATTGGCAAGTTCATTGTCAAAGTTGGCATCTCCAACTGAGTTGCCTCCTCGTGAGCTTGCTGAATCTTAGCTACCTTCTGAGCCTTCTTCAAAGATGCGTTAGCACCAGACTCCATAGACTTGTAAGCGTTCAAAGAAGCCATAACAACGTTAGCTACTGTACCGCGCTGCTTGTTGCAGAGCTGCTCAGCCTTAGCGAAATCATTTGCGTCCAAAGCTGCCTTGATGTTTGCAACGAACTTAGGAAGAGCACCTGTACCTGTAGCGGTCTTAAGAGCCATCCAACGCTCGATTGTCATAGCCAACACTGTGAGCAACAATGTGTGGATAACTGGTACGATTACACCACCTTTGTAGATAGTACCCCAAATGTCTGCTGGGTGATCCTGTACACCTGGATCCTGGAAGTGCATGTCATTACCGAACCATGTGAAGAACAATGTGAATGCGATGATAGCACATACCACGATGATCCAGAATGCGCCTCTAACTCCCTGAAAGCCCTCAGACTTCTTAGCTGGGGCTGCTTGTTTTGTAGTTGCCATAATTTTACTTTTTTAAAAATTATTAGTTAATAAATTATTAATATTTTCTTTTTTTCTTTCTCGCTTCGTAGACCTTGAATGTGTCGTTTGTCAATAAACACAGTTGGGTTATCTATTTTGCATTGGCAAAGATAATAAATTAAAATTTACTATCAGCCTAATTAAGAAGTTTTAACGAGATATTGGCTTATTTTATACCAATATCTCGCTTTTTTCTTGCATTTTGACCCTTGAAAATGGTCTTTAAGCCATTTTTATTTCAACTTGCCCAAAGCTTCCTTGATGCGCTTGATAGCTTCAACGATGTTCTCGTCGCTTGTTGCATAGCTCATGCGGAAACAGTCTGGATCACCGAATGCGTCACCACCTACGGTGGCTACATGTGCTTCCTCGAGAAGGTACATGGCAAAGTCAGTTGAATTGTTGATGGTCTTCTCACCATTGCTCTTGCCAAAGTAGCTGTTGCACTTAGGGAAGAGATAGAAGGCACCCTGTGGCATGTTTACCTCAAGACCTGGAACCTCTTTAGCCAACTTTACAATCAGGTTGCGTCGGCGCTCGAAAGCAACGCGCATTTCCTCTACAGCACTCTGGTCGAGTGTGTAGGCTGCTTCTGCTGCCTTCTGGCTGACAGAACATGTACCGCTGGTATACTGTCCCTGGAGCTTGTTGCAGCCCTTGATGATCCATTCCGGACCCGCCAGGAAACCGATTCTCCATCCTGTCATGGCGTAAGCCTTTGATACACCATTAGCAATGATAACCTGCTCCTTCATGCCCGGTTCCTGAGCTATGCTGTGATGCTTGCCGATATAATTGATGTGTTCGTAGATTTCATCTGCCAACACAAATACTTCAGGATGCTTTTTGAGTACTTCTGCCAGTGCAGCCAGTTCTTTCTTAGAGTATACGCTACCGGTAGGGTTGCTTGGAGAACAGAGAATGAGCATCTTGGTCTTCTCTGTAATAGCATTCTCCAACTGCTCTGCTGTCATCTTAAAGTCCTGGTCGAAACCGGCATTCACAATGACCGGAGTACCTCCTGCCAATTTCACCATCTGTGGGTAGCTTACCCAATATGGTGCAGGAATGATAACCTCGTCGCCTGGATTTACGAGTGCCAATACAGCGTTGCAGACGCACTGCTTACCACCAGTACCAACGATTACTTCATTGATAGTGTACTCCAAACCATTCTCGTTCTTTAATTTGGCTACAATTGCTTTTCGCAAGTCAGGATAACCTGGTACTGGTGAATAACGGGAATAGTTCTCGTCAATAGCCTTCTTTGCTGCCTGTTTAATATTGTCAGGAGTGTTGAAGTCTGGTTCACCTACGCTCATGTTGATTACATCAATACCTTGAGCTTTCATTTCACTACTCTTCTGTGACATCGCCAGCGTTGCTGAAGGTGCCAATCTGTTTAAACGATCAGATAATTGTGCCATAATTTTATTCTTATATTTATTTATCGTGTGCAAAAGTAAGCAAATTATTTCTTTTTCAGAAGAAAATTGAGCATTATTTCATGTTTTGTATTGAAATAATAACATAATTTTATTATCCGAGGTGCAAAGTGTGCCCCATGCGGTCTCTCTTGGTCTTGAGATAACGCTCATTGTACTTGTTTGGTACAACTTCGATAGGTACATTTTCTACGATTTCCAAACCGTATGCTTCGAGACCTACGCGCTTTACCGGATTGTTGGTGAGCAGACGCATTTTGTGTACACCGAGATGGCGGAGCATCTGTGCACCGCAACCATAGTCGCGCTCGTCTGGCTTGAAACCGAGATGGGTATTGGCGTCAACGGTATCGTAGCCTTCTTCCTGAAGCTTGTAGGCTGCAATCTTGTTCATCAGACCGATGCCGCGTCCTTCCTGCTGCATGTAGACAACAACTCCCTTTCCTGCCTCGTCTATCATCTGCATAGCCTTGTGGAGTTGCTGACCGCAGTCACAACGCTTGCTGCCCAGGATGTCGCCAGTAGCGCAAGAAGAGTGAACACGGACCAGGATAGGCTCGTCTTCTTTCCATTCTCCCTTGATGAGTGCCATGTGTTCTAGACCATTGCTAGACTGACGGAACGGAATGAGGCGGAAGTGGCCGTATTCTGTAGGCATGTCAACCTCTTCGCCCACTTCGATGAGTGACTCTTTCTTGAGCCGGTATTCTATCATGTCTTTAATAGAAATAACCTTGAGGTTCCATTCTTTTGCCATCTTCATCAGTTCAGGCAGGCGTGCCATGGTGCCGTCTTCATTCATGATTTCCATAAGTGCGCCTGCAGGATAGAGGCCTGCCATTTTACAAAGATCGATGGCTGCTTCTGTGTGTCCGCTTCTTCTTAATACTCCGTTATCTTGTGCGTAGAGCGGATTGATGTGACCCGGTCTGCCGAAAGTCTGTGGGGTAGAATTCGGGTCAGCAAGTGCTTTGATGGTTTCGGCACGGTCGTGTGCAGAAACACCGGTAGAGCAGCCTTCCAGTTTATCTACTGTTATGGTGAATGGTGTACCCAATACTGAGGTGTTCTCTGAAACCTGATGAGGCAAGTCGAGCTCATCGCAGCGGCTCAGGGTGATAGGGGCACAGAGTACACCTCTTGCGTGTTTCAGCATGAAGTTTACTTTTTCTGCGTCTATCTTCTCTGCGGCAATGATGAGGTCGCCTTCGTTTTCGCGGTCTTCGTCATCAACAACAATGACGAACTTTCCTTCCTTGAAGTCTTTTACTGCATCTTCGATGCTATTTAATTTGATTTCTGACATGTTTGATACCTTATTATATAGTTACATTTTACTTTTTCTGTTCTCTAATCCGATGGATGATGTCCGTATTGGTCTGACTGATGACCTTGAGGTCACGGAACAAGCGCAGTCGGAATCGCCACATTCTCAAATATAGCAGTGTGCCCACTGGGAAAATGATGGCTGCAATGATGTTGAGCCATTTCCGCTCGAATGGGCGTGTATGTGCCTTGACAGAAAGAACCGGATATTGGTTCATGTCGTGCAGGATATACTTGTTGGCGGTGTTGGTCAAATCTTCTATTACCTCTTCCAATTCTGCATTGATTCTTTCTATCTCATGATCAGGCGCGTATTTGAAGAATACATTGATGACGTTTGGAAGATGAACCAGTTTGTGTTCCTTATTATATAAGGTGATGTCTTGGTTTATTCTTTCCAGTTTCTCTGCATCCGTCTGATAGTCCGGGTCGGTGATAATCACTTCCTTACCGAAGTAATGGCGTTTCTGTCGTAAACCGAGCAGTTTCATGAAGAACTCTTTGTAAACATCCATATTGAATACGGAAGAGTCATTGGTTGCCTTGTAGGTTACGAAGATAGCCAAAGGCGTCAATACTGCCGGTGCAAGACCTTTGCCGAACCAGATGGCCCACATTCCGCTTCTTGACATTCTGTATCCTGTATTGTCGAGGATAAAGAAGACTATGAACACAAGTACGGAGATGACGACAGGGAAACCCAGACCTCCCTTTCGGATGATGGCTCCTAATGGTGCTCCGATAAAGAAGAAGATGAGACACGAAAGGGCTAGAGTGAACTTGTTGATAGCCTCAATCTTGTGCTGCCTTATCATGTAGTCTGCATCGCTCGTTGACATCGATTTGAAATCAAGGTCAGAAAGCTCCTGTTGTACGGTAGACTGTGCCTGGTTTGCCGCCATGAGTTTCTTGTCTTGTGGCAACTTATTATATAAGGTGTCGAAATTGAGCTTTTCGCCCTTCTTGATTTCTTTGAGTGAATCATTTTTGTTGATGCGCTGTACACCTCCATAGAATCTCACGTTGGCTTCGTTCAGGTAGATTCTTCCGATTGAATCATATAATTGGTTGAGCGAATCGATGTCGTGGTTGATTTTTTCCAGACTTTTACCCTTCGCATTTCCTGAAAGCGAAGCTGCATCGGTCATACTGAAGTCTCCATCAAAGTCGAGAATGATTTTTTTGGAAACGAAAGTCTCTCGTCTGTATGGTACGGCAGCAGTATTGGCAAGTGCGCTGCTTTGCATGTTCTCAAACCATTCTCCACTGTAGAGGCTCAAAACAAGATGCTTCTTTTCTGCTGTACTCTGGAGCATGCCAGAATCTGCCAATATGATTGCGGCATCTTCATAGCTGTCGGTCATGCGGTAAATCATAATGCCGTAAAGTTTTCCGGTTTTCAAATCCTTCTTCTGCACATAAAGGTTGCAGTTTGGAATACCATCATAGAAGATTCCTTCCGGAATTTCCAGTTCCGGGCTTTTCTGTTTCATGGAAATCAGAAGTTGTGCCAGTTTCATGTTCGACTTAGGTCCCACATTGTTCTGGAAATAGAATGAGCCAAACATGATGATGATGGTGATGACGATGAGTGAGCGGAAAGCTTGCATCAGTGAAATGCCTGCAGCCTTGATGGCTGTAAGTTCCGTACTCTCGCCGAGATTGCCGAACGTCATGAGTGAAGACAGGAGAATAGCCAAAGGCAGGGCCTGTGGTACGAGCATCAGACCCATGTACCAGAAAAATTGAGCCATCACGTCCATCGTGAGTCCCTTGCCGATGAGTTCATCAATATATCTCCATAAGAACTGCATCATCAGCACAAACTGGCAGATGAAGAAAGTTCCCATGAAAAGGAGACCAAACTGCTTGGCAATAAATATGTCTAATTTCTTAATTCTAAGCATTTCAATATTCTGTTGTTTCAGACCTTTTCTTTATTTAAAATAATAGCAGGCTGTTATTCAGCGTGCAAAGGTAATATAAAAAAATAAGAAAACCTTTATTTTTCGTTTTTTTTATATATATAATTAGGTGAAAGTGGGGCTGGAATGTGAGAAAAATGAGAAAATAAAACTTTTTTTGAAAATTTCTGCCGAAAAATTTGTTCAATTCAAATAAATGTATTACCTTTGCACCCGCAAATGAGAAATCAATTGCTTGGATGGCGGGATAGCTCAGCTGGTTAGAGCGTCGGATTCATAATCCGGAGGTCGAGGGATCGTGGCCCCCTCCCGCTACAAGATGAGAGACATCAACTTTTTAGTTGGTGTCTTTTTTATGCTCTAAACTTTTCCACACTTATTCACTTCTTATAGATAAGTTATCCACATATGTGTTGATAACTATGTTATTCCGTTGGTTATCAGATGTTTTTCCTGTTGGTAACTGATGTGGAAAAGATAAATATGAAAGATTTTCCTATGTTTTTCTTGGTGTTTTCAGAATAAAATATTTGTAAAAAACTGACCAATGGGGCTAAAATACAAAAAAAAGTTGTATATTTGCAGCGGTAAAGTTTTATTTTTAGGCATTTGTTGAATGCCCCTTCTTTATAAACAAAGAAATTGTATAAGCTGTATGAAACGAAAATTACACCTTATTATATATGTAGCGATCATCGTGTTGCTGACCGGTTGTGCTCAGAAGCCTAGGAAGTTTGTCATTGGCGTATCCCAGTGTTCGGAAGATATCTGGCGCGATAAACTGAATGATGAACTGAAGATGGGCGAGTATCTCAACGATTCGCTTATCGTGAAACTGGCTTCTTCCAACGATGATAATGTGTTGCAGAATAAGCAAGTTAACCAGTTTATCGATGAGGGCGTAGATCTGCTTATCGTATCTCCTAATCAGCTGAGTGCTATATCCAAGTCGGTAGAGCGTGCTTACGATAAAGGTATTCCTGTGATTCTCTATGACAGGAAGACCAATTCTGATAAGTATACGGCATTTATCGGCTGCGATAACTATACGATTGGTAAATCGATGGGAACTTTTATCGCCCAGCAGCTTCAGGGAAAGGGCCGCATCGTTGAAATCAGTGGTTTGGAGGGCTCTTCGCCTGCTTTGGAGCGTCATCGTGGTTTTATGGATGCTATCAAGCCTTATCCTGGGTTACAGGTTGTAGCCTCGGAGGAAGGAAACTGGAAAGAAGAGGGTGGAATCCAGGCGATGAAACGCATATTGAAACAGACACAGGACTTTGATTATGTCTTTGCCCATAATGACTGTCTTGCCTGGGGAGCTTATGTGGCTGCCCGCCAGATGAGGGTAAAGCGTAACTATAAGTATACCGGAGTAGACGGCATGGCTACCGAAGGTGGTGGTTTGGAACTTGTACGCGATGGTATTTTCGAAGCCTCTTATCTTTATCCTACCAAGGGTGACGAGGTCATAGCGCTTGCCATGAAGATATTGAAGCATCAGCCTTATGAGCGCGACAATTATCTGAGCACTTCTATCATAACCCAGGCAAATGCTGCCCTTACATTGATGGAGGCTAGAGATGCCGAGCGTCAGGCGCACAATCTGAAGACTTTGCATAAGCAGGTAGACCAGTATCTGTCTGATTATAATTCACAGAAAGTCATGCTCATAGGTCTGTGTCTGTTCCTGCTTGTTTGCCTCGCAGCTGCGGCTTTAATTTTCAGAGGTTATCTGATAAAGGTGAGGCTGAACGAAACATTGGCTAAGACAAATGGCGAACTGAAGCGACTGAATGTAGAATTGGGTGAAAAGAATGAAGAATTGAAACGATTGAATGAGGAGGTCTTGGAACTCACTCATTCCCGTCTGGTATTCTTTACCAATATCAGTCATGAACTTCGCACGCCTTTAACCCTGATAGCCGACCCGGTAGAGATGCTGCTTGAAGGTTCCGGCATCAAGGGCAAGAGCCGCGAACTCTTGAAGATGGTGCAGCGTAACGCCCTTGCTCTCCAACAGTTGGTAAGTAACATTCTTGATTTCCGTAAGATTCAGAATGGCAAGATGGAACTGAAACTCTATCGCTTCGACATTGTGAAGACCTTGACGATGTGGGTGGGCGACTTCCAGCTTACTGCCGAGCGCAAGCAGATCAGACTGCATCTGGATGTTGATGACTTGAAAGGCAGCCATGAAATGATAGCCGATCAGGATAAGATTTCCCGTATCGTGTTCAATCTGTTGAGCAATGCCTTGAAATATACGCCTGCTGGTGGCGAAATCTTTGTTTCGCTGAAAGATGAAGGTGCCAATCTCCGTCTTGATGTGAAAGATACGGGCAAGGGTATCTCGCAGGATGAGGCTGATAAGATCTTTGAACGCTTCTTCCAGGCCAAGGGTGCTGCCAGCGGTACGGGTATCGGTCTGGCTCTGGTGAAATCATTTGTAGAGTTGCATCATGGTGAGGCTAGGGTAGAAAGTGAACTGGGAAAGGGCTCTGATTTTATCGTTGTCATTCCTCGTGAGCAGGAGGGTGATTCACAAGTTATCCACAATGATGTGGATATTGTGGATAACTCTGTAAATGCTTCTGCGTCAACTGGTAAGAATGTTATAGATGAATCTGTTTTGCAATATATTGACGATGGAGACAGAAGTCGTGGAAAAGTTCAGCGGTTGGTAAGCGAGAATACCAATCGTCCTACTATTCTGGTTATTGATGATAATACCGATATCCGTCAGTATGAGCGTACACTTTTGCAGGATGAGTATGTTGTTCTTGAGGCTGCTGATGGTAAAGAGGGGCTGGCTGTCGCCTTGAAAGAGGTGCCTGACCTGGTAATCTGCGATGTGATGATGCCTGTTATGGACGGATTGGAGTTGACAGAACAGTTGAAGACGAATACGGCTACCTCTCATATCCCTGTTATTATGCTCACTGCGAAGAACCTGGAGGAGCATCGCGCAGAGGGTTATGAGCATGGAGCAGATTCCTATATTACCAAACCATTCCACAGCAAGGTGCTTCTCGCCCGTATCGAGAATCTCTTGCGACAGCGTCAGCTTCTGAAGAATCTTTATCAGGGGACTAAAGAGGCTGAGAAGGAGATTTCTGAGGCTCATCTGGAAGATCGTGACAAGCAGTTCCTCAAGCAGCTTCAAGCCATTATTCAGAAGAATATTTCTGATAGCGAGTTTGGAGTTGAGGATATGGGACAGCAGATTGGCTTAAGCCGTGTGCAGCTCTATCGCAAGGTGAAGGCGATGACAGGCTCTTCTGTTGTTGACTTACTCCGTAAGGCTCGCCTTGCCAAGGCTAGGCGTTTGCTCGAAACCCGTAGCATGAGTGTCTCTGAAGTAGCCTATGAAGTGGGCTTCTCTGCGCCGTCTTACTTCACAAAATGTTTCAAGGAAGAGTATGGAATGTTACCTGGTGATGTAGGTAATGTGATGAAATAGAGAGAAATACGCTATACCTGAAGTGTAAAATCTGTGAATGTATGGATAAAAATCGTTCATTTCCTAGCATAAAAAGTACATTGTATCATTTTTGTCACTATTTGAACGATAATTATAGCTGGGTTTCGCTGAAACTTACTATCTTTGCACCAGAATTTAGAAGTTTATAAATTGTTTCATGCAGAAGTAGTTGCATTTTCATAGGTTTAGGTTTTTAGGTTTTATGTTTTAAGGTTATAGGATTGAGTATTCATTAAGGTAAGTAGTTTTCTTTAAGGTAAAAAGTTTTGTTTTGGGAAATAACTAGTAATGAGAGAAAGCAGCTGTATAGACGGGATGTCTGACAGCTGCTTTTCGCGTATTATCTGGTTTGTTACTTTTTAAGCGGGCATACTATAGCTTTTTAAAGAGGCTTATTCCCAATCTTCGAATTCCAGTTCCAGTTCTTTGTATTCGGGCTTGAAACTGCTGTTCTCCTTATCTTGCTTCCTGGCTTCTTCTGATGAGGCGTTGCTTACGGACAGACCAAGCAGGCGGATGGGATGAGCCGAGGAGTAATCTACCTGTTTCAGCAGCCGTTTGGCAAGAGGTAGAATATCATCCTTCTTTTTCAGAACCTTTTCTTGCGAGATGCTTCTTGTTATCTGGGTGAAATCGGCAAACTTCACCTTCAGCGTCAGGGTTCTTCCTTCGAAACCGCTTTTGGCGATGCGCTCCAGCAGTTCGAGTACAGTATGGTACAGTTCGATAATCACAGCCGTTTTTAGATAGATATCTTCCAGGAAAGTCTGTTCGCAGCCTACCGATTTCCGTTCCCGGTAGGTGATGACAGGTCGTTCATCTATCCCCCTTGCGAAATCATAGAAGATGTGTCCGGCTTTTCCGAACATTTCTACCAGATGTTCTTCGGATACTTTCCTCAGGTCAGCTCCGTTGAAGATACCCATAAAATGCATCTTTTGCAGTGTTTTCTTGCCCACACCCCAGAAATCCTCTACAGGAAGCTGGGCGATGAAATCGAGCGCCTTGTCGGGATGAATGGTGCAGATGCCGTCGGGCTTGCGGTAATCAGAAGCCACTTTGGCGAGAAACTTGCAGTAGCTGATACCTGCCGAGGCGGTGAGTCCGGTTGCTTCCTTGATACGGGTTTTGATTTCTTTGGCAATATCCACCGCCAGTTCTATCCCTTTCTTATTCTGCGTTACATCAAGAAAGGCTTCATCTATGGAGATGGGTTCGATGAGGTCGGTATATTCCTGGAATATCTGATGTATCTGATGGGATATTTTAGCATAATAATCATGCCGGCAGGGCACGATGATGAGGTTAGGGCAGCGCTGCTTGGCTTGAGCGATGGATTGCGCCGAGTGAACGCCATACTTCCTTGCCTCATAGCTGGCTGTAGAAACCACACCACGAGGTCCGTCGAAGCCAACCGCTACCGGTTTGCCCCGAAGTTCCTGATTGTCTCTTTGCTCTACCGCAGCAAAGAAGGCATCCATGTCGATATGTATAATCTTGCGCTCTGTCATTCTAGCCTTATTTTTCCCAAAAGTACAAAAAAGATGCGTTTCCACAAAATCTAAGCTGTTTTTTATTGTTCGTTAACGTTTTTGGGTATTAGCCTACATGGTCCATCGAAATAGGCTGCGTTGAGCATCGCAAGTACTTGCGTTAGCCAACTCAAGTACTTGCGTTAGCCAACGAAGCTATCTGCGTCTGCTTCCTGAGTCGTCTCCGATAGCTTCCGGAGTCGTCATCGATAGCTTATTGAGTCGTCTCCGTTAATTTAACAAGTCGTCTCCGATAGCTTACGGAACCACTTGAGTAAGCTGAACCAAACACTTGACCTCACAGACTCAAGCACTTGACCTCACTGATTCAAGCACTTGAACTCATTAACTCAAGTATATCATGACACGCTCTTAATAGTCTGTAGTGATCTATATGACTCCCTTTGTCTGAAATAGAAAAGAGTTAGTTAAGAAGTAGAAACTAGCAGAAAAGTGTGAAATTCCGTTCATGCTATATCAATTATGTTGCAATGAACGGAATTTGTTATTATATGTAGAGATTTTTAAAGTCATTATACCTGTTTATATATAACTTTGCAGCAGAAATAAAAAATAGGATTAACAAATTAGAAATTTTAAGTATGCACAACTTTTTAAATGGAAAGAGCGCAGCTATGATGCTTGCACTTTCATTGGTAAATGTTACAGCAGCTTTTGCACAGGATGATAATTCAAGTGCTAAGGAAGAGGGTAATCGTAATGTAATGCTTAATGCAGCCAGTGCGAATGGACCTCGTGAGATTCAGATAGGTTTGCCTTCTGCCGATGTTAACGTATTGGAGAATGGCTTACCTGTAACTTACGCAACCAATCCTCATTCTGTCAATACCATCTGGCGTGGCGATGCAAGTTTGAGCCATCAGGGATTGCTCAAGATTGCAGAGACAGCTATCACTACCGGTAATATCGGTTATGCCGTGAACTCTTTCACCCAGAAGGGTCAGAAAGGATTCAATGGTACTCTGAACTATAAGAGCAATCACTTCGGATTGCAGGAATTCTCTTTGAATATGAATGGTGATTTGGGTAAGGACTGGTACTACAGCTTTAATATGTATCAGGATTTCGATCCGGGAACCTTCAAGATTAAGTCTACTCCTTATCAGGACCGTACTCAGATTTACAAGGCACTCCTCACCAAGAAGTATAACGGCAACCGTGGTGAGTTTACTGCCATGTATAAGTATGCCAATAGCCATAACGTGTATAGCTATGCTACCCAGAGTGCTCCATTTATCTATGTAGGTGATGGAAGCGTGAAGGAGTATGGCGATTTCAAGCTCGGTACCACCTCTTATCTCCCTATCGATAACGAGATGACCTATCGTGATATGCGTACTGGTGAGTTGAAGCAGACTTCTCTCTATGATGCCTGTCTGAACAAGACAAGCGAGGTAACCCTGATGAACAACTATCGTTTTGACAACGGTTTGAACTGGAAGGCTACCTTGAAGTATGATTACTCACGTGGTGCGATGGTTTACCAGTCTCCAATGTCTATCATCGATTTGAAGAGCGATGCCAACAAGGGCGTATATAATTATATGTATCGCGACATCAACGGACAGACTAAGGCTTACGATGGTCAGTATGTTCAGACCCGTATGTCCTGTCTCAATGCCGGTAAGATTGATGAGGCTCTCTTCACCACCGAGCTTAGCAAGAAATTCAGTACATCCACCTTCCGCCTCGGCGTGAATGAGTGGTTCTATCATATTGATTATTGCTCAAATACAACAATGTATGACCAGAGTGTACCTGCTGATGGAAGTTATGCCCTGCGAATTTGGGATGCAAACAAGCGCGACAGCTACTTCTACGATTTCAACAAGAACGCCTCTGAGTATTACAAGGGAAGCGAAAACAAGCTGGCTCTCTACTTCACTCACGATTGGGATGTCACCAACAAGTTGAATCTCTACTATGGTGCCCGTCTGGAGTGGCAGAAGCTGAAGGGTGAAAACGCAGCAGTGAAGAATGCAAAGGGTGAATTCGTAGGCCGTTTTGCCGATTACTATCTCGGTGCTACGGCACCAGATAAGACTAAGATTGCTCCGGCTGACTTGAGTTACAACTGGTTGAACTACGATTTCTCTGTAGCAGCAACTTATAAGTTGACCGATAACTTTGGCTTCACTGGCGATTTCACTTACATCGTTCAGCATCCTAAGTTCGAGGCTTTTGCCCCAGCTGCATTGCCAAATACGGATAAGATTTCTGTGCCACTCGGTCGTGCAGGTATCTACTACAATAACTCATGGTTGAGTTTGACATCGTTGTTCTCTTACATATCAAAGACCAACAACAACTCAACTCTGAACTTGCAGCATGGCAGTGAGATCAAGGCAGCTCCTTTGACTTACGATATCCAGACATGGGGATGGACAACCGACGCTGTGGCTCATCCATTTAAGGGATTCGATTTCCACTTCCTCTTCACTTATCAGAAGCCAACTTACAAGAAGTATGAAACCAGCATCACCTTCAGCGATGGCTATGTTGGCAACATCAATGCCACAGGTAATATCGTAGCCGAGATTCCTCAGATCCTCATCGAGTTGGACCCAAGCTACATGATTACCAAGGACATCAAGCTCTGGACCAGCTTCCGTTACTTCAGCAAGACCTACGCCAACATCAACGAGGCATATTACTTCAACGGTCACTGGGAGACTTTCGGAGGTTTGAACTGGCAGGCAACCAAGCGCTTGGCTCTCGGCTGCACCGTAGTCAACTTCCTCAATCAGACTGGTGCCAAGGGTAGTATCGCAGGTGCCGAGCTGATTACCAAGGATGAGGCAAAGGGAATCAAGAATCAGATTATGACGGGTAGCTATCTTCGTCCATTCACTGTTGAATTCACAGCTTCGCTGAAGTTCTAAGCGATATAAATATCAATAAACATCATCGACAGCTTCTATATATAATGTATAGGGCTGTCGGTAATAAGACAAACAATAATACGTTATAGATATAAACAATAACAATTAACAATAATAGTACAATGAGAACAAACAATATGATGAAGGCTGCCTGCCTCATGTTGATGGCATCAGCTACAACTTCTGCCTTTGCACAGAAGATGAACATCGAACACAAGGGTGATACTACTATCATCAAGGTGGAGAATCCTACCAAGTATCTTCTTCTCCCTATCCAGGAAGAGAAGGATGAGGCCCAGATTTTGCTCGATACAGGTTCTAAGGATGATACCTGGATGGACGTTCGCCTGGCTCAGAATGGTTCTGATTACTATGTGCCTTTTGCTTTGGGCAAGGGTAAGACTGCTACAGTCAAGATTCTTGGTCTGAAGAAGGATGCTTTGGCACTCAACTTGCTCAAGCTCAGCGATACATTCGATACTACCAACACCGATTACTATCGCCCATCTTATCACTTCACTCCGCTCTATGGTTGGATGAACGACCCTAACGGAATGGTGTATAAGGATGGTGAGTATCATCTCTATTTCCAGTATAACCCATACGGAAGTAAGTGGGGCAATATGCACTGGGGACATGCCGTAAGCAAGGACCTCGTTCATTGGGAACACCTCGATCCAGCCATCGCTCGCGACCCTGTAGGTCATATCTTCTCTGGCAGTTCGGTTGTGGATAAGAAGAATACGGCAGGTTTCGGCAAGAATGCCATCATCGCCATCTATACCAACCACAGTGTAAACCACGGTGAGGTGCAGTGCATCGCCTACAGCAACGACAATGGTCGCACTTTTACCAAGTACGAGGGCAACCCTGTGTTGACTCCATTCGATGGCTTGAAGGACTTCCGCGACCCTAAGGTGTTCTGGTATGAAAAGGGAAAATGCTGGTATATGATAGTTTCTGCTGATAAGGAGACCCGCTTCTACAAGTCAAAGAATCTCAAGAAATGGGATTACGTGAGTGCCTTCGGTAAGGGCTTGGGGCAGCAGCCATGTCAGTATGAGTGTCCTGACTTCTTCCAGTTGCCTGTAAATGGTGATAAGAAGAAGATGAAGTGGGTGATGACGATGAATATCAATCCAGGCTGCTGGTTTGGTGGCAGCGCTACCGAGTATTTCGTAGGCGATTTCGATGGCAAGAAGTTTACTTGTCCTGATGCCAACGAAGTAAAGTGGCTCGACTGGGGTAAGGATCACTATGCTACCGTTACCTTCTCAAATACAGGCGACCGAGTATTGGGAATCACCTGGATGAGCAACTGGCAGTATGCCAACCTCACTCCGTTCAAGCAGAACCGTGGTGCCAACGGTTTGCCAAGAGAATTGAAACTTTACGAGAAGAATGGCAAGTATTATGTTTCAGAGAATGTAGCTCCTGAAGTATATGCTTTGAGAAAAGAAACCAAGGATTTGGCTGATGCTTCTGTTGCCGATGCCAAGGATCTGAAGGGTGTTGCTGCCAATATGAATGGTGCCTTCGAGATCGAGGCCGATGTAACTCCAGATGCCAACGGTATTGCAGGTATTGAGATTTCAAACAATAAGCGTGAGCGCACCATGATTTACTTCGATATGAAGCAGGGCAAGGTGGTTATGGATAGGACAGAGAGCGGTTTGACCGATTTCGGCAAGCAGGCAGTTCCTCACGATATCGAGTTGGCTTGGGACAAGCAGCGTGCTGCAGAAGGCAAGGAGCCTGCTCGCATCGCCAACTCCATCAACTACAAGAACGATTTCGCCCTGGCTACCTGGGCTCCGTTGACTCTTTGCGAGGATGGCAAGAAGACCTATCATGTTGATATTTTCGTAGATAAGTCATCTGTAGAGCTCTTCGTAGATGGCGGTCGCATCGCCATGACCAACCTCGTGTTCCCAGTAGCTCCATACGAGAATGTGAAGCTCTATACCCAGGGTGGCAAGGCTGAGTTCAAGAACATGAAGGTTCACAAGCTTGGTTTGTAATCACGTAGATATTGTATGATCGAATTGTAGGTTTAAATGTAAATAGTAATGAGTCGCAACCTGATAATATTTTAGGTTGCGACTCTTTTTTTCGGCTCAGGGGAGATTGTCCGTGGATAAAACAACCTCTGTTTCTTATTTACCGGTTTGCTGTTTCATTCCCTCAAAAAACTTTTGCTGCAATTGTTTGGCTAGTTGATTATCAGGGTTGAGTTTGAGAGCTTTCTCGTAATCCTGCATCACTTCCAGATAATAGCGTTGACCGTTTTTCCCTGGATTCTGTACGATGCGTACCATATAGAGAAAACCGCGAAGGGTACAGATGTCAGACGGGTCAGCATGCTTTATATTCTCCATCTTGGCAATGGTTTCTTCAGTCTCTTTTAGAAGATTTTCTGTTTGTGGAGCATGCGGATTCATCACGGAATAATTGAGACTTTGCAAAGCTATCTGAAACTTGGGCTGGATGCTATCAGGAAACATATCATCAATACGCTTCATCTCTGCAATACAATTAAGTATGCTCTCTGATGTCGGTTGCTGAAGTTTAGCAAGCGACTGTCCGATAAGCCCCTGCATTGTGGATTGCTGGGCATAGATAACTACAGATGTTGTCATGAAGAAGACTGACATCAATACGAATCGTTTAAAAGTTTGAAATGTCATATGCTTTATTATTTTTAAGTGAAACAAATATGCCTATATATAAAAATCTGTCTCTAGAAGGAACTATCGAACGTCCGTTAGTATTATATCCGAAAATGTTTGTACGGCCGAGGATGTTGTTCAGAGAAGAATAGATAATGACCTTGGGACTTAGCAGATAAGTAAGGTTTATATCTACGCTATTATAATGTGGTGTCTTGCCAATAAGAAAATGACGTCCGCTTGCATACGATTCAGTCAGCCCGATGATTGCTTTGCCGAATGAATATTTTGCTGTCAATCTCAGATTATGCCTTGAGACGTAGTCAGGTATTCGCTCTTCTGTGTATTCGTGATAGAATCGCTTGGAATCGTTGTAGGAATATGAAAATGCTGTGGTCAGATGTTTGAAAAGCGAATGCTCTTCTACAAAAATGTCTATACCTTTACTCTTTCCATATCCTTTCGGTTGGTAAATACCCTTTTCCCATAAAGGCAATCGCTGATATTTTTTCCAGTAGGGTTCTATTCGTATGAGTGTACCAGGCGACTTATATTGTATGGATAGGATAGCATGATCTGCCGTACTTTGTCCAAGAGATTTCTTGTTTGTTGCAAGATAGTCATCTTCTGGAGTCTGGCTATACCGACCGGTAGCAAATGAAAGCTGAAAATTCTTGTTAGGAATATAACATAGTGTAGCCCTTGGCATAAACAGCCAGTTGGCATGAGCCATATATTCTGTCCTTGTCGAAATATTCAGGAACACATGGGGCTTCATCCTCCATTGGGCATCAATATGAGCAGCAAGAATATTATAATCCAACTTGTAGCAATCGTTTTCGTACTCCATGAGGCTGTTTCGCTGATAGTCCTCCATTCCTGCCGATATTTTTAGTGCATCCGAGCAAATTTTGCGTATTTCTGCTTTCAGATGTATCTCATTCCTGAAGTTGTAATATCGGTCACCAGCAATCTTCGCATCTTCTATATCGTTGAATACCGATGAGCTTGCCATACCGCAAAAGAGCGTGTAGCCAGCACCCCACTGTGCCTTATAGGTTGTGTTGGCATAGATATTATTCTCTTTGAGCGAAAGGTTTTGGTTGTCTATATGCTGTCCTACAGATGTAAAATCATAGCCAACGTATGTTTTCAATATTCCGGCATTTCGGAACTCATTCTTGTATTGTGATTCGCCAGATAGTTTTAGATAAGGCTTGTTGAAATCAAGCCTTTCTGAAAATAACTGATTGTAGATTCCCAAACTTGTTAGTGCGGCATTAAAGGATAAGCTGCTGTGGGAATATGCCTTGGTGCCACCGATGTTCCAGTCAACCAATGATGCGCTGACTCCATATTTGTCACTTGTTGCAGCATCTGATGTTTCCATAGGGAGAACGGAGGAAAGTGCTTGTCCATATTCTCCGCTATATCCACCAAGAGAAAAGTTGATACCTTTAAATATAAAAGGAGAGAATCGTCCACGTACAGCAGTATTTTCTGTGTTTGTACTATATGGAACAAGGACGTGCATTCCGTTAATGAAAGTCTGGCATTCTTCGCTTTCTCCACCACGGACATAGAGCTTTCCGTTTTCTCCCACTTTTTGAGTGCCGGGTAAAGTTTGCAGGGCTGCAACAATGTCCCCGCATGAATTACCTGCCATCACAACATCTAAGGCATCCATAGTCTTGAAGTTGTCACTTTTCCCGAAACTGTAAGTGCTGGCAGATATTACAACTTCTTGGATTGCTGTAGCTTTTTCTTTCATTTGGATAGAAAGATTATGTAACTTGCAGGCATCTGTAGTCTGCATATATTCTTCAAAACCAATCATGGTAATCTTGATAGACGCTTCTCCGGTTTTTGATGTGGAAAAGGAAAACCTGCCCAGAGAATCTGTCAGGCATCCATCAATTGTGCCCATGATGAAAACATTGGCACCAGCAAGCGGTTCCTGACCGCTTTTTACCATGCCTGATATGATGGTCTGTGCAGCCAGGTTGCAGACTGAAGTCAGCAGCAATGCGATATGTATTATTCGATGTTTCATGCCGCAAAGATACTGCATGAAACTGGAGTTACCAAATTCTTAGGATATACAACTAAAACTTATGATAGAAAGCTAGTTAAGATGCCGAATAACTAAGTTGAAGGACAAATAACTATGTAAGATAAGTCTTTAACTTGGGCACAAATCTTCGGGAAACGGGTATGATGTTTGTGCAATTTCCGAGAGTCAGTTGATAACCATTTGAGTTGCCTCGTGCCGAAGTGATATTATTCACATTGACAGCAAAAGAACGGTGACATTGGAAAATGTTCTCAAACTCTTTCAACTCTTCAAGAGCATGGGTTAGTGTTGTATGGATATCAACAGCAACAACATTACCTTCTTTTAGAAAACAGACGGATACATTGTTTTTCTGTGCTTCCATATAAAGTAGATCGTTGATGGCAATCGACAGATCGTTTCCTCTTACGTTAGTATCATGGATGGTAATAGATACTTCTTCCTGTTCCTTTGTTGTATTGCGCAACAACTCTTCCATTCTCTCTCGTAATGTTCTGTTGTATTGCATTCCGATAGATGATGTCGTAAGAAATATGCCTATGATAATAGTCCAATTTAGAAACAAGAGAAACAGACTGAATGTAATCGTATAATGAAACAAGTATGAGAATAGGAGGAAATTACCGAAGGCAATGATGAAAATCAGTCCGAGTATAGCTACTCCTTCATGCCAGATACGCCAGGGCTTGATAGTTTGATGCAAATACTTCAATATCGTTGCAGCGTATGTTATGTGGCATCCAAAAGTTACCAGTCCGAATAATGTAGCAACAAAGCATTTGTTACCTTGATATAAGCAGAGTCCAAATGGCTGCAGAAAATATAAAATTACCCAAATGATGAAGCCAAAGATGCTACTATCTTTTAGCAAGTGTTTACTCTGTTTAAAAGGATATGTTCGAGTTAGAAACGACATGTTGAATCTGATTTATTTAATTAACGCAGCACTATCATTTATCTTCTTTATCAGGGTGTACCTAAGCTACTCTGTTGGTGCACCGGGATGCTTGCCATATCCAGACATTTTGTTTATTATCGTGCTGTAAAAATAAAACAAAGTTCTGAATGACACTGCAAAAGTACAAATAAAATTTGAGAAACGCACTTTTGGAGACGTTTATTTTGGTAATGAAGCATTTTCTTATGATGTCTCAGGACTTTTTTTTCTTGATGACATCTGTAACTTTCTGCGCCTTCCCAGGTCCGAAGGTGTAATAGATAGCCTCTTCCTCATCACATACCTCGCCTTGCGAATTGGCAAGGGTGATCGGATAAAATATAATAAAAGCCGCAATTTGTAAACGCAAACTGTGGCTTTTTCGTTTTTTTATGCTATCTTTGCACACAGATAGTGTTTTTAAAGATAGATCATGATGGAACAGCAAGTAAAACTAGTACCTTATGGGGTGGCAGATTTTGCTACGGTAATAGAGCAGAATCTATATTATGTGGATAAGACGATGTTTATCCCGGAGCTGGAGAAGCAGCCTCGCAATCTCTTCTTCATCCGTCCTCGTCGTTTTGGTAAGAGCATATTCTTGAGTATGCTCTATTCTTACTATGACTGTACGCAGAGCCATAAGTTCCAGAGTCTTTTTGGAAATCTGTGGATAGGCCAGCATCCTACTCCTTTGCAGGGAAAGTATCAGGTGCTGTTCCTCGATTTCTCCCAGATTACGGGTAATATCGACAAGCTTGAGACGAAGTTTAATTCTTATCTCAGCATCAACCTCGATGCTTTTGTCCGTCAATACTCAGAATATTATCAGGCAGAGATGGAAGAAATCCTGGCGCAGGAAGATTTCGAGGAAAAGATGGAACTGATATTCAAGGCTGCCAAGGCGCACCAGTATCATCTGTATCTCATCATCGATGAGTATGACAACTTCACGAATGTCATACTCAACGAACGTGGTGAGAATGTGTATCATGCGATTACCCATGCCGACGGCTTTTATCGTGATGTCTTCAAGAAGTTCAAGGGTAATTTTGAGCGTATCTTCATGATGGGGGTGAGCCCTGTAACCCTGGATGATGTGACGAGTGGATTCAATATAGGTTGGAACATTTCTATCAAGCCGGAGTTTGATGAGATGCTGGGCTTCTCTACCACTGATGTGGTGGAGATGTTTACCTATTATAAGGAGCATGGTAGTATTCCTGTCGATAGTGATATTGATGCCATCGTCAATGATATGAAGCCATGGTATGACAATTATTGCTTTGCAGAAGAAGCATTGAAGAAGAAAACTCGTATGTTTAATTGTGATATGGTTCTTTATTACCTTCGTAATTACATGGATAACGGATGTTCTCCTCGTCAGATGATAGACCCGAATACCCGTACCGATTACGGCAAGATGAAGAAACTTTTGCAGTTTGACAAGCTGGATGGAGAGCGTAAGGGCATTATCCGCAAGATAGCAGAAGAGGAGCAGATTGTTACCCAGCTTTATGAGTCGTTTTCTGCGTATCAGATTCCAAAGGCAGAGATATTCCCAAGTCTTCTGTTCTATTATGGCATGTTGACCATCAAGGGAACTCGTGGATCCAAGCTCATTCTGGGCATTCCGAACAATAATGTTCGCAAGCAGTATTATGGTTATCTGGAAGAAGAGTATCAGGCGAAGGCTTATGTGGATGTCAACCAGCTCACCGATTACTATTATGACATGGCATACGATGGTAAGTGGGAAGACGGATTGCGCTTCATGGCAGATGCCTATGCCAAGGTTTCATCGGTGCGTGATGGCATTGAGGCAGAGCGAAACCTGCAGGGATTCTTCATGGCTTATCTGAATCTGAATGATTATTATATCACGGCTCCAGAGTTGGAGTTGAATCATGGCTATTGTGATTTCTTCCTTTTGCCAGACCTTACCCATTATGCCAGTCAGCATAGCTACATCCTGGAGTTGAAGGTTCTTTCTAAGAAAGATTTCTCTGCGATAGTTGAAGGTGCGTTCACGGAAGATGGCAAGCCTATGACCAAGGCAGAGAAACAGTGGCGTGAGGCTCTAGATCAGATTCATCAATATGCCGAGGCTCCAAGGGTTGAGGCTTTGCGCCAAGGAACAAAACTCCATCTCATCATCATGCAGTTTGAGGGGTGGGAACTTAAACGGATGGAAGAAGTATAAATTCAATGAAAAGAATCAATATTATCTTAATAGTACTATCTTTTAGTATGCTCCTTCTTCTTGGTGCTTGTACCCAGAAGAAGATAGTGATTGGTGTGTCGCAATGTTGCGGTGGAGTTTGGCGCGAGAAGGTGAATAATGAGATGCGACTGGCTCAGTATCAATATAAGAATGTGGATTTGCTGTTTACTACTGCAGAGAATGACGGGCAACGCCAGGCTCGCCAGATAGACAGCATGATAGCCAGAAAGGTAGATTTAATCGTGGTGGCCCCTGATAACGTGAATGATGTTACTCCCGCCATCGAGCGAGCTTATCGTGCGCATATCCCAGTTATCCTCTTCGACAGAAAGGTAAAGACACCCCATTATACAGCTTCCATCGGTGGTGATAATGTAGAAGCGGGTAGGGAAGTAGCTCGCTTTCTTGCCAGTAAACTGGATGGAAAAGGTATCATTGTTGAGATTACGGGCTTGAAGGATGCTTCTCCTGTCATCGAGCGCCATCGTGGTTTCCACGAGGTGATGAAGAATTACCCGGGAATCAAGGTGGTTACCCTGGAAAGCAACTGGAAGATGGAGCGTGCCCAGGAGTTGATGAAGCAATATCTGGATAAAGGCGGACATGCGGATGGCGTGTTCGGACATAATGACCTCAGTGCCATAGGAGCCTTTCAGGAAGCAGAGAGACGAGGAATATACAAGCAGATGCTGATAGTGGGCATTGATGGATTGCCTGGTATCTGGGAAGGAGTGGATAGAGTGAAGAGGGGGCATTTTGCTGCTTCTTATGTCTATCCTACCCAGGGCGAAAAGATTATGGAATTGGCGATGAATATCCTTCAGGTTAAACCCTATAAGAAGGATAATGTGATGAAATCATTCCTTGCTACCCCTGAAAACTGCGATGCCATCGCCCTACAATATCAGGATTTGGAAGCCAAGATGAAGAATCTGGATCAGATTTCTGACAGTCTTGATTCTTATTCAAAGGTTTCCCGTATCCAGAAATGGATGCTTGTGGTCGCCTTTATTGTAGTTCTGATTCTGTTCTTTGTCATCTACTATATATATAAGGTATATAGAAAGAAGCTGCAGAAACAGAAAGCCGTGGCTCGTGGCTTTATCGAGAACAAGGAGGGCTGGGCTGCTGAACTGAATCATCTGGATGAGAGTGAACGTTATTTCATGGACCGTTTCAAGAAGAAGATTCTTGAGAATATGGGCAATGCTGATATGAAGATGGATGATTTGGGAGCCGAGATGCAGTTGAGCAAGGTGCAGCTCTATCGCAAGGTGAAGGCGATGACGGGGAAAACGCCTGCTGAGCTCTTGAAAGAGATGCGCCTGCAGAGAGCCTATACGCTCCTGATGCAGACTGATAAGACTATAGCTGAAGTCTCGGCAGAAGTAGGCTTTGCATTACCGGGCTATTTCTCTTCCTGTTTCAAGAAACAATATGGCGTTCTTCCTACCGATTTCAGAAATGAACAGTTATCTAAAAGGAAATAGTTTTCTAACTCCTTTAAAATAACTCCTTTAAAATCTTAGCAAAAGATAAGAAAATCGTTTCATGTAACATAATTATTGTTGCAGGAACGATTTTTTTTATTTATATAACAGCTTTTTCCCTAATTTTGCAGCAGATACAAGCAATGACAATTTTTGAAACTTAAAACGTTATAATAGTATGAACAATCTTTCAAGATTACTGATGAGCTCTGCGCTCTGTACTGTTTGCACCGTAGCTAGTGCACAACAGGTAAATGTAAATGGCATCGTAAAGGATGCTACCGGTGAGACAGTCATTGGAGCATCTGTTATGGTGAAAGGCACAAAGACTGGTACTGTTACTGATTTTGATGGTAACTTCCATGTAGAATGTGCCCCTGGTTCCACACTTGTTATATCATATATTGGATATAAGACGCAAGAAGTAAAGGCTTCAGAAAATATGGAGGTAACACTTCAGGAAAATGCCAACGACTTGCAGGAAGTTGTTGTAACAGGTTATACCACTCAGCGAAAGGCCGATTTGACCGGTGCTGTATCCGTTATGAATATGAAGGAACCTGTCAGTGCTTCTGATCCTAACATGCTCAACTCTATGCAGGGTAAGCTTGCTGGTGTACAGATTGTAACTGATGCTGCTCCAGGTGGTGGCGGTTCTTCTATCGTAGTTCGTGGTATGAGTTCTATCAATGGTGGTAGCCCTCTTCTTATTGTTGATGGTATTGCTACATCAGAGAACATGAACTCTATCAACCCTGCCGACATCGAAAGTATCCAGGTTCTGAAGGATGCTTCTTCTGCATCAATCTATGGTTCTCGTGCTGCCAATGGTGTTATCATTATCACTACCAAGCAGGGCAAGGGCGAAAAGCTAACCGTAAATGTTAACTATGCTGCCAGCTTGCAGACAGTGGGAAAGACTTACGATATGCTGAATTCTACAGAATGGGGCCAGGCTTATTGGGCTGCCGCAAAGAATTCAAACATCGCTCCTTCTCATCCTTATTATGGTAGTGGTGATACTCCTCAGCCTATCGCAGGCTTGGCAAATACAGATTGGCAGGATCAGGTGTATCGTTCCGCATGGACTCACAATCTATCTGCCAGTGTATCTAACAGCTCTAAGAAGGGTAGTGTGATGTTCTCTGCCAACTATATTAATCAGAATGGTTTGATTGACTATACTTTCTATCGTCGTTACTCTGCCCGTTTGAACTCTAATTACAATATCTCTGATTATGTAAAGGTAGGTGAGAACCTGATGGTAGCTAAGTTCCAGGATCATGGTGCTTCTACAGGCGATGAGCGTGGTATTCCTTTCTTGGCAATGCGCCAGCACCCAGGACTTACCGTTCGTAATGCCGATGGTAGCTTCACTAACCCTATGACAGAGTTGAAATCTGATTATGCTAACCCTGTTCAGCAGCTTTATAATGGTCGCGATGATTCCAACGACAGCTGGCGTATTTTCGGCAATGCCTATCTGGAGTTGACTCCTATCAAAGGCTTGTCTTTGAAGACCAATGTTGGTATCGATCACTCACAGTATTTCAACAAGGTACTTACCCGCAAGACTCTTGCAGCTGATGTCAATGCCTTGAGCCGTGCTTATGGTCAGGGTGATACTTATACATGGACCAATACTGGTAACTATGTCTTCGATATCTGCAAGGATCACCATTTCAATGTGTTGGTAGGTTCTGAGGCTATCAAATATACCTTCGAGGATATCAGTGCCTGGAGAAATCATTATGCTTTCGAGGATGATGACTATATGCAGATTGGTACGGGTGAAGGCACTCAGACCAATGGTGGTGGCAAGTCACAGTGGGCTTTGTTCTCTTTGTTTGGTAAGTTGGATTACAATTATGCCGACCGTTACCTCTTCTCTGCTACCTTGCGTCGTGATGCTACTTCTCGCTTGTATAACAAGAAGAACTCTGGTGTGTTCCCTGCTTTCTCTGGTGCATGGCGCGTTTCTCAGGAGAAGTTCTATCCAAAGAACAATATCGTTAATGATGCCAAGGTGCGTGTAGCTTGGGGACAGAATGGTAACTCTCAGGTAGTTAGCAATTATGCTGCTTACTCTACTTACATCTTTGATAATGGAAATGGTGCCTATGATTTGGAGGGAACAAACAACAGTTACGTTAGTGGTATCAAGTTGTCGGCAACAGGTAACAAGGATTTGAAGTGGGAGACAACAACCCAGACCAACCTCGGTTTCGACCTCTATATGTTCAATAGCAGCTTGAGTGCATCTTTCGATTACTTCTGGAAGAAGACCAAGGATATGTTGACCGTTCCTCCAACACTTTCTGTAGCTGGTGAGAATGCTGGCAAGTGGATGAACACGGGTGATATGAAGAATACCGGATGGGAGTTGACACTCGGTTATAACAGTCCTCAGTATGGCGACTGGTCTTGGAATGGTAACTTTAATATCTCTCATTATAAGAATGAGGTAGTGAAGCTTAACGATTTTGTGAATACCATCGGTGGTGATGTCCGCTTGATGCAAGGTCAGCCAATGGGTGTTTACTATGGTTATGTTTGCGACGGCATCTTCCAGAACGAGGAGCAGGTGGCTAACCATTCAGCCCAGCAAGGCAAGGGCGTAGGCCGTTTGATCTATCGTGATTTGGATGGCGATAATGTTATCACAGACAAGGACCAGTGCGTAATCGGTGATCCTAATCCAGACCTTAGCTTGGGTCTCAACCTGAGCGTAACCTGGAAGCGTCTCACCCTGAGCACCTTCCTTACAGGTGAATTCGGATTTGATATCTATAATACAACCAAGCGTCAGCTTACACTCATGAGTTATGGCGGTACTAGTACAAACCGTAGCAAGGATGTGTTGAACGCATGGTCACCAACCAATACAAGTGCTTCTATCCCAGCCTTGTCACTCGATGACAACAACAATGAGGCTCGCATGTCAACTTATTATGTTGAGGATGGTTCTTACTTGAAGATGAAGTTCATCAAATTGCAGTATGAGTTGCCTAGCCATTGGCTCAAGTGCATCGGTGCTTCTGCTCTCAGTGTGTATGGTCAGATGGAGAATGTATTCACCATTACTGATTATTCAGGTCTCGACCCAGAACTCCCAATGGGCGCTTATGGCGCACGTTTGGATAATGGTCCTTACCCACGCTCTCGTACCTTTACCGTAGGTGTTAATTTGCAATTCTAAGTGTTACACATTAATTATATTATAGATATGAAATTCTCAGTTAATATTAAATATATGGCAGTGGCTGCTGCTCTTATGGGGTCTTCTATCACATTCCAGTCTTGTAACGACTTCTTAGACCTCAAGCCACAGGGTGCTTTTACCGAGGCACAGTTGGATGATAGTTCTGTTGAGGGATTGATGTCTGCGGCATACGCAGGCTTGGAGGCTCACTTCTTCGGAAACAACGAGTCTTTCGCCGGTCCTATCACAAACTGGGTGTTTGATGTTCGCTCTGACGATGCACTCAAGGGTGGTGGTGGAATCTCTATGGAGCAGAATATCCACCAGTTGGAGATTTCAAATATCACCAGCGATAATGCCACAGCGCTCTTCAAGTGGAGAAACGATTTCTATGCAATCTCTCGTGTTCACAAGGCGATGAATGCGATTGATATGGCTGATAACGTGAACAACAAGGAGGTTTTGCTTGGCGAGTTGAAGACGCTTCGTGCTTACTTCTACTTCGACCTGATGCGCATCTTCGACCGCATTCCTTACTTCACAGAGAATGAGGATCCTAACGGTAAGCGCATTGATGAATATACTCGTGATCAGATTTTCGGCTTTATCAAGCAGGATCTGGAGTCAGCTTACAACGTGTTGCCTGAGTCTCAGAGCCAGGTAGGTAGATTCAATAAGTATGTTGCTGCCGCTATCCTGGCTAAGGTGGATGCCTTTACAGGCAATTATGCTGAGGTGGAGAAGTGGAGTGATGTTGTTATCAAGAGTAACAAGTATTCGCTCTACAACAATTATGGCGATATGTCTAAGATTGCATTCAACAATAAGAATGAGTCTGTGATGGCTATTCAGTTCTCTACTGGTAACAACAATATGCACATCAACTGGAGCAATCTTCTGAACACTACCATGTCTGAGGGCAATCTCTTTGGTAATGGTGATGATTTCTTCCTCGGCAGCCAAAACTTGGTTGATGCATTCGCTACAGACGAGAATGGTCTTCCTTATCTGGATGGTTCTGAGCATTACGTAAAGACCTCTGTAGATGGTGCTAATGATTATCAGGGCAATGTAGATCCACGTCTCGACTTCACTGTAGGTCGTTTGGGTATGCCTTTCCGTGGTCATACTTACAATATGAACTGGTGCCGTGCTTACGAAATCTATGGTGAGTATTCTAATAAGAAGTGCATGATCGATCCAAGTTCACCTGATATGGTACAGGGATTCCCTTGGGGTGCTTCTGGCTTGAACTTCTGCCTGATTCGTTATGCAGATATCGTTCTCTTGAAGGCTGAGGCTCTCATTGAGCAGAACAAGGATTTGGCTGAGGCTCGCAATCTGATCAACTCTGTTCGCCAGAAGGCACAGCGTAGTGTAGATGCAGACTATAGCCCAGTGGATCTCGACCCAACAAAGGCCAATTACGAGGTAGGACTTTATCCGGATGATAGCAAATGGACTCAGGACTATGCCCGCAAGGCTGTCCGCATGGAACGCCGTTTGGAGCTTGCCCTGGAGGGTAACCGCTGGTTCGACCTTGTAAGATGGGGCAATGTGGTTGATACTGTTAATAAGTACATGCAGTCTGAAAAGAGATATCACTCTTATTACGAGGGTGCATCTATCTCAAAGGATGAAATCTTCTTGCCTACACCTTATGATGAGGTGAACAATTCAAATGGACTTTACAAGTAATCGGGTACGAATTTTTAAAGAATAGACAATTATGAAAAAGTATATATATAGTTTCATAGTAGCTTGCATGGCTCTCTTTGCCATTACATCCTGCTCTGATGTAGATATTCCTGAGGGTGTTAAGGCTCCAAAGGCAGAGAATCTGACCTCGCAGGTAGATGGTAGAACCGTGACATTGAACTGGACTTTGCCAACAGACGAAAACAAGTCGGGTGTGGATATTTATCGCAACAATGCTCTCCTGGAGAGTTTGGGATTGGTCAACTCTGCGGTGTTGGAGTTGCAGCCAGGTAAATCTACGCTTCTCTATACAGTGAAGATGAAGTATGACGATGGTCGTGTTTCTGATGGCGTTTCAACAAGTGTTACCATCAATGCCGAGCCTTCTAAGGTTGCCATCCTGCTTCCTTCAAATGATGCTTCTACTCTTGATGATGATGAGAGCGAAGCCTTGGATTGGTTCAAGAAAACCTATGGTGACAAGGGAGCTGTACTCACACCTTCTGATATCAAGGCAATGAATAAAATTGACCGTGGTCAGTATAGCATGATCTGGATTCAGATAGACCGTGTAGGTTTGGAATACGGCTGGCAGAAGTTGCCTGCAGAAATCGTTGATAACGATGTTGTTGCCAAGTTGAAGGCTTTCGCTCAGTCTGGTGGTAACCTGTTCCTCACCAAGCATGCCACTCAGCTTTCTGCTGCCATCGGTCGTGTTGACAACTCGCTGGCTCCTGGCATCTTCAGTTCTGGCGAAGGTGGTTCCGGTACTGATTATTGGACTACCAATGCCGTAATCGGCAGCAATCAGAATCCTAAGTACGATCATCGTTCACATGCAGCATTTGCAGGTTTGGAGGTACTTCCTGCTAATGATCCTGTTGACAATTACGACCATGAGTCTTATCCTCTGGAGGGTCCTGGTCACCGCGAAGATCATAACTGTATGTGGGATCTCAATGCCTACGACTTGCCATCTAAGGTTCCTGCAGGAAAGAATGTAGTAGATGCGTTCCAGCAGTTGACCAACTCTACAGTACTCGCTACCTGGGGTCATGTAACCGATTATTGCTGTGCGGGTATCGTAGAATTCCAGCCTACAGCAGAATTCAAGGGTACAGTTCTCTGTATCGGTTTGAGCTCATACGAGTTCAACCAGGAAGGTGGCAACAAGTTCCAGGCAAACACAGAGCTTTTGACCAAGAACTGCATCGACTATCTTGCAGAATAAAAAATTGAATTAAACAGAAATAGGAAGGCAGTCTTTGTGAAAACTAACGAGTGTTATTCTTTGTTGTGTGCGCAAAGAGGGTCTTCCCTTTCTAGGTTTTAAATCCAAGAACTAAACAAGTGAGATATGAAAAAACTCAATAAAGCACTCTTTCTTTCATTTGCCTTGATGGCTTGTGTCAATGCCCAGGCCCAGGTGGTAAAATTCCCTATGGAGATGTCGGCTGATGCTACTACCATAGAATCAGTCAGCAATCAGAAGTTTCAGGCTCAGGGAGCCTTAGCTCCGGTTTCTGTGGCTGGTGCCCAGGGAAATGCGTGGCGACTGGATGGCTATTCTTCCTGTCTTCAGGCTAAGATAGACCCAACTCTTGTTGATGGGCAAAGCCAGATGACATTCTCTCTTTGGGTAGCACCTGAGTCTTATCCGGTGATGAGGCTGGATGAGGATGGCGAGTGGTTTACTACGATGGCCGGAAACCTGAAGGCTTCCGACTTGAATGTGGTGGAGAGTGGTGATAAAGGATTTGCTTTCCGCCTGGGTTCCCGTGGCACCTATATGTTCATCTGTCATGTCAAGGGCTGGAAGGTGATGCTGAAAGCCAGTGACAAATTGGCGCGTTACAAGTGGAATCATCTGGTGGTAACCGTTGATGCCGAAAACAAGCAGGTGGTAATGTACAACAATGGCGTGCAGGTGGCTACAGCCAAGTGTCAGAAAGGTGGCATGAATGGTGGTTCTGCAGATTTCATGATAGGCAAGTCTTTCCAGGATGATAAGGTGGATGGGCTTTTCTGCCTGAATACTTATAATGGCTTGATAGATGATTTTGAAATCTTCAAGGGTATCAACAGCGAAGTAATTAATGAGAAGGCTCAGAACGCCCCTGTCTTGACTTATTCTCCGGAACGTTATGCTTCTGATATCCTGCGTCCGGCTTTCCATGGTATGCCTTCGGGAGCATGGACAAACGAAACGCATGGAGCTGTTTTCTATAACGGAAAATATCATGTGTTTTTCCAGAAGAATCCTAATGGACCTTATATGACTCGCTTGAACTGGGGACATATCGTGAGCGATAATCTCTATAAATGGGAGGAACTTCCTGTGGCTGTCAGTCCTGAAGAGTGGTACGACAAGAAAGGTTGCTGGTCGGGTTGTGTCTTTACCGATGATGAACTGACGGGTGGCAAGCCAAATATCTTCTATACGGGTGTAGATTATGCCAAGGCTATGTTCTCACAGGCTAAGCCAAAGGATGAAGACCTGTTAGGCTGGCAGAAGTTGGAGAACAATCCGATAGTGAATGGTCGTCCTGATGGATTGAGCGATGACTTTCGCGATTGTTTCCTTTTCCGTGATGGTGATAAGCTCTACATGATTGCCGGTACCTCAAAAGATGGTATAGGTGCCACAACCTTACATCGTTACGATAAGCTCACCGGTAAGTGGAGCAACGATGGCAACATCTTCTTCCGAGGAACCAGTAAGGCACAGGATGGAACGTTCTGGGAGATGCCTTCAGTTACCAAGTTTGGCAACAAATGGGTGTTTATGGTTACTCCGTTAAACACAAAGCTGGGTGTTCATACCTTGTATTGGACCGGCTGTATCAACAGCGACGGTACTTTTGCTCCTGATAGTGAGGCTCCCAAGACCCTGGAACTTCCGGGTTTCTCAAAGGATGGCTATGGCTTCCTGTCGCCAACCATTTTCCAGAAAGATGGCAAAACCCTGATGTTGGGTATCGTACCTGATAAGTTGCCTGGTGCAGAAAATTATCGCCTGGGATATGCTCACACTTATGGTTTGCCACGCGAAATCAGCCTCGATGCCCAGGGCAATTTGGTTCAGAAACCGTTCGAGGGTCTGAAGGCTATGCGTTCAGAGGTATCTTATGTTCAGAACAACCTTACCTTGCATGGCGAGCAGAATCTTTCGCCTGTAGAAGGAAGAAGTCTGGAACTGAATGGTACCTTTGTTGCTGGCAGCAGCGATTTCGGCTTTACCTTCTTTGGCGATGGCAACAAGCAGGTTCGGCTTACTTACTCTCCAGTAAGTGGAGTAGTGAAGTTGGATGCCAGCGGTATCAACCGTATCGTGCAGGATGATGTCTTTAAGGGAATCTATCAGTCAACATTGGCAAAACCTGTTGCGGCTGGTGAGGAAGTAAAACTTACTGCTTATGTGGATCATTCCATTGTTGATATCTTTGTGAATGATACCTATGCAGCATCAGTAAGAATCTTCCCTCAGAATGTGGATGCAGTCAAGGCTACGGTTTTCAGCGAGGGAACGACACTCGTTAAGTCTTTGCAGGCTTATAAGCTCGATGCCAACAAGGTATCTTCGGGCATTCTGCATGTCCAGAATTCCTCTTCCGCTGTACAGTTTCATGTTGCAGATGGCAGATTGAATTATCAGTTTGTTGAGGAAGGCTATACCTTGAAGGTTTTTGATGTTGCCGGCAGACTTCTGAAGTCTCTCTCTGCTTTGGAAAAGTCTGGTTCCATAGCTCAAATAGGCAGTGGGATATTCATCGTGAAGGTCTTGGATGCCCATAATACTTTGGTTTATTCCACGAAGATAGCTTTGGAATCATAGGATTTGGCCTGATAATGAGGAAAAAGTGTTCATTGCTTATTAAAAATGTGTTCATGTTACATATTTATTAGGGTATGAACGATTAGGTGAATCCTTTTTTCAGTAAAACTACTAATTTGGCAGCAGAAAACGAGAAGAGGTTATTCTTGAATCGTTTAGTCATGCAAATAAAAACAGTTTAATCCATTGATAGTTGATTGGTTTAGTTGATATAATTAGGATTTTAGTATTTGTTGATAAAAGGGTTTAGTTTTTAGGTTAGTTAGAATTTAAGGATACAGTAGGAATTAATTACTTGACGGGTAAGAGGATTGTTTTTCAGGATACATATAAAAAGTAAAACGTGCTGGAGGCATCATATATAAGATAGTTGCTGAAGGCATCCTATATAAAATTAAGTAGAGTAAACAATTAATTATATACAATCTTATAATATGAAGAAGATTTTTGTTTCAGCGCTTGTCGCTCTTTGCGGTTTCACCGCCAGTTATGCCCAGCAGGCTTCCTTCTTGAGCAATAATCACTGTCTATATCGCATCAGCCAGGAGAGTCAGAACCAGAAGTGTCTCTTGCTTCCTGTACAGGAGGATGCTGAGATGGCAAATATCAAGGTGATTGCTGACAACAAGCAGGTGAAAGCCTTCAATGTGAAGTTGGCTAAAGACCACGTAGATTATTTCGTACCTCTCTATATGGATGAGTTTGCTGGCTTGAAAGGCCTGGCTCTCGATATCCATGTTAATGGTGATTATAGCAAGGAAGGACTGAATGCCCTCACTTGCTGGAAGGAGATGAAGTTCTCTGATGCTTTCGATATGAAGAATCGCGAACAGTATCGTCCGGATTTCCATCACACTCCTGCTTACGGATGGATGAACGACCCTAACGGTATGTTCTATAAGGATGGTGTATGGAATCTCTATTTCCAGTATAATCCTTACGGATCACAGTGGGAGAATATGACCTGGGGACATTCTACTTCCACCGACCTGGTTCACTGGAAGTTCCAGGGTACTCCTATCCAGCCAGATGCTGTAGGTACCATCTTCAGCGGTTCTGCCGTGGTTGACAAGAACAATACCTCGGGTTTCGGAAAGGATGCTGTGGTTGCACTTTATACTTCTGCTGCAGAAAACCAGACCCAAAGCATGGCTTACAGTACAGATAACGGCAAGACCTTTACAAAATATGAAGGAAATCCTATTATCACCAGTACTGTGCCAGACTTCCGTGACCCACACATGTTCTGGAACGAGGACATCAAGAAGTGGAATATGATTCTGGCTGCCGGTCAGCACATGGAAATCTATTCTTCAGATAACTTGAAGGACTGGAAATACGAAAGCTCTTTTGGTGAGAAGTATGGTAACCACGGCGGTGTTTGGGAATGCCCAGACCTGATGAAGCTGAAGGTTCGTGGCACCGATAAGGAGAAGTGGATGCTCATCTGCAACATCAATCCTGGTGGTCCATCCGGTGGTTCAGCAACCCAGTATTTCGTAGGCGATTTCGATGGTTATAAGTTTACTTGCGAGAGCAAGCCTGAGGTAACCAAGTGGATGGATTACGGAAAGGATCATTATGCTACAGTTACTTTTGATAACGCACCAGAAGGTCGCCGTGTGGCTATCGCCTGGATGAGCAACTGGCAGTATGCTAATCAGGTTCCTACCCAGCAGTACCGTTCAGGCAACTCTATTCCTCGCGATTTAGGTCTCTTCGAGTATAAGGGTGAAACTTATTGCAGCGTGGTTCCATCTCCAGAGATGACTGCGGCAAGAAGCAAGAAGGCTGGCAAGAAACTCACAGAATCTTGCGAGATGGTAGTGAACCTGAAGGGAAATGCTACTATCACTTTGAGCAACGACAAGGGCGAGAAGGTAGTGATGAACTACGATGCCAAGGCAGAGACTTTCTCTATGGATAGAACCAAGAGCGGTAAGATGGATTTCAGCAAGGACTTCGCTGCAGTCACCAAGGCTCCAACCTATGGCAAGATCAGCCAGCTGCGCATCTTCATTGACAAGAGCAGCATCGAGGCACTGGATGCTGATGGCAAGATGTCCATGACCAATCTCGTGTTCCCAAGCAAGCCTTACAACAAGGTTACTGTAAAGGGAAAGGGTAAGTATCAGGTTTACGACATCAAGTAACCTCATCTGTTAAGAACTGAATCTATAACACTATTGTTTCTAAGAGTGTTACTGATGTAACAATGCAACATAAATGGTAGCCGATGAACGATATTTTATGATATATTGTATCGTTTATCGCTACCTTTGCACCAGCAAAATAGAAACAATAACGCTAACAATTATGAATAAATCATCAAAGTTATCAATCATCCCGGTGATGCTCTGTTTCTTCGCCATGGGATTTGTAGATTTGGTAGGTATTGCCTCCAACTACGTAAAGGAAGATCTCAACCTCAATGATGCAACAGCCAATCTGTTCCCATCGCTGGTATTCTTCTGGTTTCTCATCTTCTCGGTTCCTACGGGAATCCTGATGAATAAGATAGGTAGAAAGAAGACAGTACTCCTGTCTTTGCTCGTTACCGTTATCTCACTCCTTTTGCCCATCTTTGGCGAAAACTTTGAGCTGATGCTCGTGTCGTTCTCATTGCTCGGCATCGGAAATGCCTTGATGCAGACATCCCTGAACCCTCTGGTTTCGGTGGTGACATCAGGTCAGAACCTGGCATCCACATTGACCTTCGGTCAGTTTGTCAAGGCGATAGCTTCCTTCCTGGCTCCATACATCGCTATGTGGGGCGCCATGGCAAGCATTCCTACCTTTGGTTTAGGCTGGAGAATTCTCTTCCCAATCTATATGGTTATCGGAATCGCAGCTACCTTCTTCCTGGCTGGTACACCTATCGAGGAGGAGAAGAACGAGGGTAAGGCTTCCGGCTTTGGCGAGTGCTTCAAGTTGCTTGGCAAACCTATCGTGCTGCTTTCCTTCATCGGTATCATGTGCCATGTAGGCATCGATGTGGGTACCAATACCACAGCTCCTAAAATTCTGATGGAGCGTCTGGGATGGACGCTGAACGAGGCTGCCTTCGCTACATCGCTCTACTTCATCTTCCGTACCATCGGATGTTTCACCGGTACTGTTTTCCTCCGCATGATGAAGACCCGCACTTTCTTCGTTATCAGCGTAGTGATGATGGCTCTGAGTATGATAGGCATGTGGGTAGGCGAGAGCAAGATGATGCTTTATATCGCCATCGCCTTGGTGGGATATGGCAACTCTAACGTGTTCTCCATGATTTTCTCTCAGGCACTTCTAGCTATGCCTGATAAGAAGAACGAGGTGAGTGGACTGATGATCATGGGCCTCTTCGGTGGTACCGTCTTCCCTTTGATTATGGGCTTTGCCAGTGATGCTATCGGTCAGGCTGGTGCTGTGGCTGTCATGGCTGTGGGAGTCGCTTATCTCTTCACTTATATCCGCAAGTTATAATATAAATCATCCGCAATCGTTTATATCGTATATAATAAGGTGTAATTATGGAAACAAAGAATTTAAATACAAAATATTGTGTAGGTTTGGGCGAAATCCTCTTTGACGTTCTCCCTAGTGGTTCTCAACTCGGCGGTGCTCCTGCCAACTTCGCTTACCACGCAGGTCAGCATGGTTTGCATTCTGTAGCCGTGAGTGCTGTGGGTAAGGATGCCTTGGGCGAAACAGCCCTTCGCATTCTCGATGAGAAGAAGTTGAAGTATGTAATGCCTGAGGTAGATTATCCTACCGGTACAGTTCAGGTGCAGCTCGACAAGGAGGGCGTTCCTACTTACGATATCAAGCAGGGTGTAGCTTGGGATAATATCCCGTTCACCAGTGATATTAGGGAGATTGCTGTCAATGCTGGAGCTGTATGCTGGGGCTCTCTGGCTCAGCGCAGTGAGGTTAGCCGTAAGACCATTTATACGTTCCTCGATCATACTCCAGAGGATTGTCTGAAGATCTTCGACATCAACCTTCGTCAGAACTTCTATACTCCAGAGGTGATTACCGAGAGCTTGAAGCGCTGCAATGTGTTGAAAATCAACGATGAGGAGTTGATTACCATCGGCCGTCTCTTCGGTTATCCAGGTTTGGATATCGAGAACAAGTGCTGGCTGATTCTCGGCAAGTATAATCTCGATATGCTCGTGCTGACCTGCGGTGTAAATGGCAGCTATGTCTTTGCTCCGGGTGTGAAGTCATTCCAGGAGACTCCAAAGGTTGAGGTGGCTGATACAGTAGGTGCAGGCGACAGTTTTACCGGCACATTCTGTGCCAGCATTCTGAAGGGCAAGAGCATTCAGGAGGCTCACGAACTTGCCGTAAAGGTAAGTGCCTACGTTTGTACCCAGAATGGAGCGATGCCTCAGATTCCTGAGGAATACACCCGTTAACCTCGCTTCCCCTATTGGTTATATAGCAATATAAAATGATAGGTTTAAAGAATAGTTGATTTAAAGTTAATGTTAGTTGGTAAGCTGCATCCTGTTCGCGAAGAATGGGTGCAGCTTTTTCATTTTCAGAAATACAATCTCTCAATTAGAATAAAAGAACCCCCTAAAATGGTAAAATGATGCCCCAAAATGGCAGAAATGAATAAAAAGATAACGTTTTCATTAAAAATATTATAAAAGAGTTGCAGATTAGTAGATTATTTTGTATTTTTGCATCTAAAATATTAGTAGAACATTAAAAATATAGATGTTATGAAAGACTTAGATTGGTCTAATTTGTCATTTGGCTATCGCCAGACTGACTACAATGTTCGCTGTTACTATCGCGACGGCAAATGGGGCGAAATAGAAGTTTGCTCTGATGAGTATTTGAAATTGCACATGGCTGCAACCTGTCTGCACTATGGTCAGGAGGCATTCGAGGGCTTGAAGGCTTATCGTTGCCCAGACGGTAAGGTGCGCGTGTTCCGTATGGACGAGAACGCTAAGCGCTTGCAGAGCACATGTCGCGGCATTCTGATGCCAGAGGTGCCTACAGAAATGTTCGAGGAAATGGTGAAGAAGGTGGTTCGCCTCAACCAGGAGTGGATTCCTACCTACGAGAGTGGTGCTACGCTCTATATCCGTCCGCTGCTCATCGGTACAAGTGCTCAGGTGGGTGTTCATCCTTCTAAGGAGTATTGCTTCCTTATCTTCGTAACTCCAGTAGGTCCATACTTCAAGGGTGGATTCTCTACCAACCCATACGTCATCATCCGCGATTTCGACCGCTCTGCTCCTCTCGGGACAGGTATCTATAAGGTTGGTGGCAACTATGCTGCTTCTCTCAGAGCCAACAATATCGCTCACGAGAAGGGTTATGCATGCGAGTTCTATCTCGACGCTAAGGAGAAGAAATACATGGATGAGTGTGGTGCTGCCAACTTCTTCGGAATCAAGAATAATACATACGTTACTCCTAAGAGTACATCTATCCTCCCTTCTATCACCAACAAGAGCTTGATGCAGTTGGCTGAGGATCTCGGTATGAAGGTGGAGCGCCGTCAGATTCCTGAGGATGAGCTGGATACTTTCGAGGAGGCTGGTGCTTGCGGTACTGCTGCCGTAATCAGTCCTATCAGCTACATTGATGACTTGGATACAGGCAAGCGCTACAACTTCGGTGAGAAGCCAGGTCCTATCTCTAAGCACCTGTATGATACGCTTCGCGGAATCCAGTATGGTACTATTGAGGACAAGCATGGTTGGACAACCGTAGTTATTGAGTAATCAATAACTTCTTTATTGCGTAAAAACCAATATTAGAAATATAATTATGATCAGGGCACTTTGAGGAGTTCACGCTCCTTGGAGTGCTTTTTTTATGTCTTTTTTCTTGGAAGTTTCATAAAAATATCGTAACTTTGCCCGCAGAAATATAACTTCTTAAATAGAGAGGATATGAGTCCTAAATTTAAAGAAATAAATGGGTTTGTGTTCAAGATTTATTCCAATGAGGAAAAAAGAATGCATATTCATGTCGTTAAGGCCGAAAATGAAGCTAAGTATTGGCTAGAACCCAATATTGAACTAGCAGAAAATTTCGGATTCAATACTAAAGAATTAAGTTTTATAGAAGAAATACTTAAAGATTATGGAGACGATTTTAAAATCAAATTCGCAAGACACACAGGTAAGCGTCTTGATGATAAATGATAAAGGCATTATGCTTTCTGTGAAAGGAAACGATTATTTCATATCTTATAATCGGATTCCTTGGATGAAGAATGCATGTATTTCTGATGCTCTTGATGTGCAGATGAGTGGAAGGAATGCCATAGAGTGGCCTAAACTGGATGTAGATTTAGAAATAGAGAGTTTAAAGCATCCTGAGCGTTATCCTCTTATTATGAAGAGAAATGAAATGGAAGTTTTATAGAGTCTCAAATAAAAATACAGAAAGCCTCTCAGCATCGTTTTGCTGAGAGGCTTTCTGCCTTTTTTATGTCTGGGGGTTAACAGAGTTAACAGTTAACAGCTGTTTTTTCGATACTCCCCTCGCGCGTACCTTATTATAATATAATATATATATACTTATTTTTATATATGTGTGGGGGGAACTATGCATTTTTGGGGTGTTAACTGTTAACCTGTTAACCCCTCGCTCTTTTTTCCCGTCTCTGTGCTTTGCGGGGCATAAGTCATAGAGATGCGGGGGAAGAAACTATGAGTTAGGATTCTTAACACATTTCAGCATCATAAAAGCCTCTTATTTTGCAACTGGGAATACGTAATATTCTCTGTCTACATCGTAATCCAGAACCCACTGGTCAATCATCACATTATCGTCTAAAGCCTTGATGGTTACGTTGTGACTGCCGCCAGGCAGCGTAACGTAGAAGCTCTTCAGCGTCTGTCCGCGCCACAGGCCAAACTGCCAGTTCTTTGAGTTGTAAACCTCCTTCAACTGGCAGATTACCGGTTCGCCACGGTCTATGCTCACACTCACCCTCATATCCTTTACAGCGTTTAGGAAGCAAGGAATTGCGGCGATGGTAAAACGCGCATCACCGCTCTTGTCGCAGTAGAAATCATAGCTCAGACTGGCTCCCTTCGGCAATTTCACAGCCTTGCCGCTGTGGCCTAAAAGCGGACGGACGGTAATCTTCTCGGCTCCTCTAACGGCAGCCTGGGCAAGCGGTGATTCAGTAGCCTTGCTCCATTCGTAGGCATTCTTGGCAATGATGTCGCCGGTAACTACAGAGAGCGGCTTGAGATCGTTGCTGCGGTCGAAGGCATCAGCTTTCAGCCGCTTGATATCGGCAGCTGGGAGTGTGCCCGGAATCTGCGGAGCCTGCATCTCTGCACCGTTGGTAAGGATGAAATCCTTCCATTTGCCGTTTCTGATGCGACTGTAGTAGGCATTGAGCTGCTTCAGTTTGTTGTAAGCATCGATGCTCACAGCCGCTGCAGCCTTCGCCTCATCATCTTTATTAAACTGTCCCGGACGGGCGATGTGTCTTGCTTCCTGTGCCTCCAGCTCCTTTTCGGCTACTAAGGCAGCCAGGAATATCGGATATTTCACAACCTCAAAGAAACCGTCTTTCTGGTTCTGAGGCAGCATGCGTTCGATGGATTCAGTCTTCGCCTTCAACAGGTCGTAGCGGTAGAGAAAACGCTCCAGTTCGTTGCCGAATTCGCCTGAATGAAACTCAGTATCGCCGTAAGGCATCGCCATATAAGCGGAATGGCGGATGCTGGTAAGGCGGTAATATTCTTCCATCAGAGGCATGATTTTCTTGCCCGTAATGGCGCCAAAGAATGCGTTGAGCGTGTTCTGGATATACGTCTTGCAACCTGCTTTCAGGGCGTTTTTATTCCATGCCAGGTTCATCATCATGGCTAGCTGGAAGGTTGACAGCTTCGGATTGGTTATGTTGGCTATCCAGGCACAGTCTTCGTCGTTGTGAGCGGCAGAGCGGTGCGATTTGCCGTGCTGGGCATTCTTGCTCTCCAGATAATCCTTGCTGTTGAGCATTTCGAGCAGCAGGCCCGGCGAGAGATTGCTCATCTCCATCTGTGCATCCGAGCATACCAGCTTCACATTCTCGATGGTTTTGCGGTGTTTCTTCTTGTGCTTCTTACCCACGAACTCCGTCACCTTGTAGTTTTCCGCCACGCAGATATCGAAACTGTCTACCACAGCCTTGTTGTAAGCAGCCTCGTGCCTGCCGTCTACCTGCCACAGCGTATTGGCTCTCAGGCGCAGCATCAGACGGGCGATGCGGCTGTAGTTCTGCGGTTTCATCCACTGGCTGTTGTTCAGGGCAAGTCCTCTGAATTCTATTCTCGGAACCTCAATCCACTGCTGGTCTACGGGTGTATAGAGGCTCTTGCGCTGCGCCGGCTGCAGGTCGTTCCATGCCGCCAGAGGCGAAACGCCAGCCAGCTCAGAGAGTTTCATGATGGCGTAAGCCGTTCCGCGGGCGTTGCTTCCGATAACGATGAGTTTCCCTTTCCTCGTACCGATGTAGAAAGCATCCTTTGCGGTGATAATAAGATGCAGCGGCGCACCGAGTTTTTCTACTGCCGAAAACTCCTTGTTGGTGAGCTGGTCGAGCTGGTAAATCTGTATCGGAGCACCTGATTTTTCTTTCGCATCGAATCCGGTTACGGCTTTCATATCGCCCGCAAACTCCTTGAGGGCAATTTTTACTACCGGCGAAATGATAGAGTTGGTGGTATAAGATACTCTGCCGTAGCCGTCGGTCCAATAAACGTTGGGTGCTGCGGCCTGAGTTTCCGTCTTCTTCACTTTGGTTTCGGTCAGTGCGTTGGCATTCAGGCTAGAGAAGCAGGCCAGAGCCAAGGCAACGCCTAATATAATCTTTTTATATTTCATTTTTCTTATGTTTTTGTCTGTTCGGTTGTAGATTCGCTTTTGCTGAAACTACACATTTCTGCATTTTGCAAAGATACATAAAAGTGTTTAATATCTGAAATTATTTAGTTTTTATTTGCTTATTACATTATTTATTGTTACTTTTGCACCAAATAAATAAAAAGAAATGATGACATTATATCCAAAATTGATTGAAGAGGCGCTTGCTACGGTGATTTATCCAGGCACCAAGAAGAACCTCATAGAGAGCGAGATGCTGGCAGATACGCCTAGCATCAATGGTATGAAGGTGAAGGTGGTTCTTCTCTTTCCTCGTGATACGGATCCTTTCCTCAAGAGTACGGTGAAGGCGGCTGAGGCTGCCATCCATTATCATATTTCGAAAGATGTAGAGGTGGAAATCGTTACTGAGTTCAAGTCGGCTCCTCGTCCTGAGGTGGGCAAGATGCTGCCACAGGTGAAGAACGTCATTGCTGTAAGCTCTGGTAAGGGTGGAGTAGGCAAGAGCACCGTTTCTGCCAATCTCGCTATCGCCTTGGCTAAGTTGGGCTACAAGGTGGGTTTGCTCGATACTGATATCTTCGGTCCTTCCATGCCTAAGATGTTCGGTGTGGAGGAGGAGCGTCCTTATTCTGTTCACAAGGACGGCAGAGACCTCATCGAACCTGTCGAGAAATATGGCGTGAAGCTCCTGAGTATCGGTTTCTTCGTAAGTCCTACTACTGCTACTCTGTGGCGCGGCGGAATGGCTTGTTCTGCCCTGAAGCAGCTGATTGCTGATGCTGACTGGGGTGAGTTGGATTACTTTATCCTCGATACGCCTCCTGGCACAAGCGATATTCATCTTACGCTGCTCCAGACGCTTTCCATTACGGGTGCAGTTATCGTAAGTACGCCTCAGCAGGTGGCGCTTGCCGATGCGAGAAAGGGTATTGACATGTATCAGAATGATAAGGTGAATGTGCCTATCCTCGGACTAATCGAGAATATGGCTTACTTTACGCCTGCCGAGCTGCCTGAGAACAAGTATTATATCTTTGGTAAGGAGGGGTGCAAGAACCTCGCCAAGGAAATGAATGTGCCTCTGCTCGCCCAGATTCCTATCGTTCAGAGCATCTGCGAGGGTGGTGATGATGGTGCGCCTGCTGCTACCAAGGTTGATTCCATTACCGGTCAGGCATTCCTCAGCCTTGCCCAAAGCGTAGTAACGGTGGTGAACCGCAGAAATGCCGAGAAGGCTCCAACCAAGATTGTTAGTACACACAAGTAGTAAATATCCTATTTGATAAGGGTATAAAATAAAAAGCTAGGATTGCCCTCAAGCAGTCCTAGCTTTTTTTTATCAGAGGAGTTAACAGGTTAACAGTTAACAGCTGTTTTTTGCATGGTCACCCCCGAAATTATGCATTGTACATTATCTATTCTCCACGATTTCTTCCGCCTCCTCCTCTTCTTCTGCTACTTCGGCAGTAAGGTCTGCCTTGAGTCTTGCTGAGCGCAGTTGCTGCCTGAAAACCAGGCAGGTAGCCAGAAAATAGACACCTGTTTGTATCCAGAGTGCTCTGAATTCCGGCATAATATCTGAAAGCGAAGCACCCATACTGCTGATTCTGAGGAACCCGCGGATGCCGAAAGTGGATGGGAAAACCCACGAAAATCCTTGCCAAAAGCCCGGAATATTGCTCAATGGCCATGAAACTCCCGTCATAAAAAGCAACGGAACGGAGGTAAATACCACCAGAAGCATCACATTTTCACGATATCTTACCAGACACGACAGCATCAGACCGAAGAAAACGCACGAAAGAATGTAAGGAAGGAGGAAACCGAGAATGGTGGTCCACGTTACCATACTTACAAAACTGAACAGCTTGGGAACTACCAGCGTAAGATACATTCCCATCACGGCATAAACCATGAAATAAACCAATGCCTTGCCGAAAACAATGCGGAAAATACCGCCATAATGCTCGCTTACCGGTATGAGTTCGCGGTTTCTGTTGAGTTCTCTTGATGTTCCCGCTGCCATTCCTATGCCCAGCAGCATCGTCTGCTGCAGGATAAGAACCAGCACAGCCGGCAGAATGGCATTTCCGTAACCTCCTGTCGTGTTGAATATCGGAACCTCATCAAAGGCGAGCGGCTCGGTGGTAATCTCATCGTCTCTATCTGTAAATCCTCCAGCCTGTGTTATCTGGATGCTCGAGTTGATGTGGCTGGCTACGGCCTGCGAGGTCTGATAAATCGCTTTGTAGGTCAGCATCAGACTCATATCGCAGTAAACTCCCACATGCGCCTGTTCGCCCCGGTTCAGCTTCGTATCGAAGTCGGCAGGGAAGTAAAGGATTCCGTGAACTGCCTGCCTGCGCACCAGTTCCTTCGCCTCGTCCAGACTGTTGCAGTAATAGGTAGCCTTGGCGTCTGGTGAAGCATCATAATCGCGGATAAACTCGCGTGAACTGTGACTGTGGCTCAGGTCCACAATCGCCGTATCCACTTCTCTCACCACCTCGTTGTTGTAGATCCAAGAGTAGAGCAGCGGATAACCCAGCGGCACCAGAATGCAGAAAATGAGCACACCCTCATCGCGGAAAACATTGCGCATTTCCGTCTTCCAGATGTAGCACATGTCCCAGATGCCATTGATAATCTTATATAATAAACTACTTTTCTTCATTACGGTAAGTATTTATATACCAGCATTGCCTTCTTGATGTTCCAGACAGTGAGCATCGGCAGGGCGCAGAACAGCACCATTGCGCCCCAGTGGAGCACAGCATCGCTCATAGGGAAACCATTGAAGATGTTCATCTGGTAAATCATGTAATAGTGGCGCATCGGGAAAAGCTGGCCGATAGACTGGATCGGAGAATCCATCGAGAAGAGCGGATAGGTGGCTCCGCAGATGGAGAAACTCACCACGCCCCACAACGAACAGATACTCATCGACATACGGAGCGAAGGCATCAGTCCGAAGGCAAAGATGCCGAAACACTGGCAGGAGAGTACGCTCAGAATGCCTAACAGGATGATAGGAAGCGCGCCGCCCGGATGTGGAAACTGCAATACATAATAGATGTAGAATTCGAATAGCAGGAAGATACTCAGGAAGATGAGTGTCTGTGGCAGCATCTTACCCGCAATGGCGAGATAAGGATTGTTGCCTGCCATCCGCATCCAGTCTCTTGCCCGGTTGAACTTCAGTTCCGTACCTATAGAATAAGGTGTAATCAGGAAGATGAACAGCATGATGAGTCCCGGCACCATTACGCTCGAAAGATAATAGTTGTAGTTGGCGTATGGGTTGCCTATCATGTGCAGATCTACGGCGATAGGCTGTAGGAAGGTCATGATTTCATCGTTCGTCTTTCCCAGCGCCGAAAGTTTCGCCATTCCTGCCGCCGCACCTCCCAGGGTAGAGATGGTTTTCAGATCGCGGAAGAGCAGGGAGCCGGCTGCCAGCGATACGCTGCTGTAATAGAATGAAATCTTAGGCTGCTTCTGGGCCATCAGGCCTGCCTCTGTTCCGTCAGGAATCAGCAGGAAGGCGTAGATTTCGTTCTTCTGGATAGCATGTCTTGCCTCTGCCATGTTCTCGTAATGAGCCACTACCTTGGTGGTCTGGAAGGCATCGAGCTTATGTACCAGCTGGCGCGATGTGGCGGAGTTGTCCTGATCTACTATGCCCACAGGCATGTCGGTAGGCACTCCTCCCTTCATCAGCGTGGTGAAGAAAATTACCACCACGATGGGGAAGATGACCATGCAGAAGAGATAAATGGGGTTCTTCCACATGATGCCGCATTCTCTGAGGGCTATATGATATAATTTCTTAAACATAGATGTTATTTAATGATGAGTGACATTCCCGGGCGCAATCCCTCAATCTTTGTGATAGGACGGGCCTTCACCTCGAATGTCTTGCGGTCGTAGTCGCCATTATCCTTGGTTGCCTTCCAGGTAGCGTAAGAGCCCTGGTCTTTCAGGTAGTAAACCTTCATCTTGATGTCCTTGTTGAAGGCAGGAACGTAAGCGGTGAACTCATCGCCCTTGTTCAGCCCCTTGAGATGGTCTTCGCGAACATTGAAGGTTCCCCACATATCGCTCATGATAGAGATGCTCATGATAGGAGAGCCGAGGCCTACCAGCTCGCCTACCTTAGGATAGACATTGCTAACCTCGCCCTCGCACTGGGCAATCTGAACGGTCTCTTTCAGAAGATTCTTCACTACATCCACAGCGCTCTTCGAAGCCTGGGTGTTGTTGGCAGCCATGCGCTTCTCCTGTTCGCGGGCGCCATTCTTCGCCATATCGTACTGACTTCTGGCAGCAGCCACCTGAGCCTCTGTAGCCTTGTAGGCTGCGTAAGCCTCATCGCGTTTCTGACCGCTGATTACACCCTCGTTGAAGAGGTTCTGCATGCGGTCGTAGGTCTTCTTGGCGATGGTTGCGGCAGCTTCAGCCTGCTGAACCAACTGGTAAGCGCCCTGAATCTGCTCCTTGCGTGCACCTGCATCCGTCAGGTCCTTCATCGCCTCGGCTGCAGCGTTGGTAGCCTGGAGCATCTGTTCCTGCGATTTCATTTCCGGCACTTCGAGGATGGCGAGCGTATCGCCCACATGAACGTAATCGCCTTCCTGAACGCGGAGTTCTACCACGCGTCCTGGCAGTTTGCAGGATACTCTGTATTCTGATACTTCTACCTCGCCCTGAATGGTGTCATCCTTCTGTTCCAGGGTGAAGAAACCGATGACGCCTACGAGAATGACTACTGCTGTAAAACCGATTACAGCGAGCAATATGTTGTTATGCTGTGATTTCTTAGACATTTTGCTTAATCTGAATTTAAATTTGTTATTATTATTACTGCAGGATACCGAGCGCCTTGTTCAGCCCAACCTGAGTCAGCTTCACGTCGATTTCTGCATCAATCTTCTGGCTCTGTGCTTTCTGCCAGGCAGTCTGTGCAGCCATCACGTCGGTAACCTCCATCACGCCTTCCTTGAAACCGAGGTTGGCGCATCTCAGGTTCTCATCTGCACTGGCGATGTTCTTCATTGCCATGTTGAGCTTCTTCTGGGCTTCCTTTACCTTAAACTGGCTTTGAGTAATCTGCAGATGAATCTTCTCTCTCGTATCATCCAGGTTCATCTGGGCGATATTGCTGGCAGCCTTGGCGGCTCTCACCTTGTAGGCGCCGTCGAACCAGTTCCATACCGGAACATGAACCATCACGCCTACGTTCCAGACTCCGGTAAACTTCTTCTGGAAACCATTGAATACGTTCGGGTTCGAAATCATGTAGCCGCCTGTCAGCATGACGTGAGGCAGATTGATGGCGCGAACCATTTTGGTAGCTTCTTTAGAGATGTCGAGCGCATTCTGCAGCATGCGGAGTTCCGGCCGGGTGTTCAGCGCCGAATCCTGTGCTGCCACTTTCTGCTGCTCGGTGTCAACAGGAGTTCCTGATAAAGCCAGGGATTCCTTATCTTCATCGGCAAGTGTGATTTCCTGGTTCATCGGAATGCCGCAGAGCTGGCAGAGCAGCATCTTCGACAGGGCGAGTCCGTCTTCTGCTTGGGTAATCTGCATCTCAGCCTCGTTCACTTTCACGTCTACCTTCAGTCCGTCTGCCTTGGTGGCTACTCCCTGCTGAATCATCTTATGAACATCCTCGTTCAGTTTCTTTACGAGGTCGCGGTAACTGATGGCGAGTTTCTGCTTCTGCTTCAGCGAAACGGCGAGCCAGTAAGCCTGGTCTATGCTGTAGAGCGTGCTCTGGGTCTGCTGGTCGAGATCATTCTCTGCAATCTGCTCTCCGATGTCGGCAATCTTGTTGGCTGCAATGATGGCTCCACCCATATAGATAGGTTGGCGAACCATCACGCTTCCAGCCCAGATATTGCGGGTGTCGGTGCGGAAAGCATCTACCAGTTTCTCTCCCAGCGCATTGCCTTGCTGCTGCAGGGGTCCCAGTTTCTCATTCAGCAGTCCGCCTATCTGCTGCGCTATCTCCGGGGTAATCATTCCCTGACTTACAAGTTGGCTCATCAGATTGCTGGCTCCTCCCGATATTCCTCCGGTAACGGTAGAGCCGATATTGCTGAATGTTGATTTCTGACCGTCGTTCAGCAGCGAAATCTCCCTGCTGAACCATTCGTAACCGCCTAAAGCATCTACTTTAGGAAGATATTTGGTACGTGCCGATTTCTTCATGTTGTACGCCACGTCTTTCTTGAGCTTCGAGGCATTGAGCTGCTTGTTGTTGCGCAGCGCCATGGCACGGCAACTGTCAAGGCTCAGCGTTTGTGCCTGAGCCCCAGCAGGAATCAATGCTCCCATCAGCATGATAAGAGTTATATATTTTTTCATCCTTTGTTTATAATATTATATAATATTGGATGCAAAATTATGGAATTATTCTTAAATGACAAAGAAATTTTGTTTATCAAATCTTTAAGAATCAAAAATTATATTGCATTGTGGAAAAATAGAACATACCTTCTGGTTTCCCGTAATCCCTTAATCGTCTGTTTCTTAGAAATTCACCCGTTCTGTCTCCCCCCAGGTAGGGTCTACGGTAATGCTTATTCCACCACCCGTACTGTCGTCTCCGCCACCGAATCCGTCAGCAATGGAAATCTCGGTATAGGTTGTTTGGTTCTGATGGATTTTCAAATCGGCTTTTTCAAAACTCTTTACCACCTTTGCATCGGCATCCAGAAAGCTGATACTCATCTTGATGTTCTTCTCTTCTTCATGTGGGAAGGTGTAGACGGTAAAGTCTCTGCCGCCATCTTTCATACTGAAATTCTCGGTCTGACGGCTGTTCACGCAGCCGAATCCGGTGGTTGCATCCAGGGTGCTGCTGCCGCCGGTATAATAGAACTTGATGCTTCTGATTTCTTCGGGAATGGTTTCGTCGGTAATATGTAACTTGAAGGCGCCAACTGCTCGCTTCAGGTTGATGTCGGAGGTGGCTCCATCTGCCGTTACGCTCAACCTGCCGTAATAATAAAAGGTGTCGGTAAGCTTGTTGCTCGTAAACTTCACCTTTTCGGGTGCGCTGATAGAGCAGTTTCCCTTTCCGTTATGGGCAATCACCACCAGTCGGTATTCTCCTTCGTCCAGACTTACATAGGCTGTTCCGAAACCGTTGTCGGTAGATTGCTGGTTGATTGACTCCAGTTTGTCTTCTCCATCAAAGATGGCAAGTGTCAGTCTGGAGCACACATCGCCCAGGGCAATCTGCTTGTCGGCAGCTTTGGTTGTCAACAAACTTGTGCCTTCTATTTTCTGCACATGGATAGTTACATTGGCGTTTGCCTCATGTGATTTTCCGGTTGTTTCGTCAATCGAAAACTTCTCGCATGAAGTAAGCGTCGCTACGAGCATCAGCAACAGGGATGCCAGTAACCGATAGGACTTCTTACTCATAACCGTTCTTATTTACTAGTTGCTCTATGCGTTATCTCGGAGTTTCCTCGGGCATAAAGATGTGGCAAATATACGTTTTTTCTCTTTTCGATGCAAGTAAAATCTAATAAATCTTTATATTTTTTGTCATTTATCTGTTTTTTCGTAATTTTGCATCGGTTTTTCTGTACTTACAGAGCCGATTTTGCATTATATATATAATAAGGTATAGAAGATATTGGTATGGATAAGAAGATAAAAGCATTGTTTTTCGATATTGACGGCACCCTGGTGAGTTTCAAAACCCACAAGATTCCGCAGAGTACGGTAGATGCCTTGGAGCAGGCTAAGAAGAACGGGGTAGAGGTGTATATTTCTACCGGTCGTCCGCAGCTCCTCATTACTAACCTCGGTCAGATAGAACATCTCATCGACGGTTACATCACCACCAATGGAGCCCGCTGTTTTGTAGGCGATAAGGTGGTGAGCCAGCACGCCATCCTTCCTGAAGATGTAAAGAAGATTATCGAGGCAGCCGACCGTGATGATTATCCGGCAATTGTAGTGGGAGAGCATCATCTTGCAATTCATCATTATACCGACGAGGTTTATGAAATCTTTGCCAAGGGACTGGGGGTGGATTGCGAAATCTTCCTGACTGATGTGAATGAACTGGGAGATGAGCAGGTTCTGCAGGTTACTCCTTTCTGTTCGGTAGAGCAGGAGGCGCTCCTGATGCCTACGCTCCGCAACTGCACTTCGGGCAGATGGCATCCTGCCTTTACGGATATTACGGCAGCCGATGCGGATAAGGGCAAGGGCTTGCATGCAATGGCTGATTATCTAGGTTTGAACATAGAAGAAACCATGGCTTTCGGCGATGGCGGCAATGATATTTCCATCGTCCGGGAGGCAGGCACCGGTGTTGCAATGGGCAATGCGGGAGATAATCTCAAGCAGGTAGCCGATTACATTACGACTCATGTGGATGAAGATGGTGTTAAGAATGCGCTCCTCCATTTTGGCGTGATTTAAGTTCCCGGCGTTATTGACTTTTTTTTCATAACTCCCTATATATAATAAGGTGTAATCCTGATGAAGCCTTTTTGATAGGCGAGTTTCATTTTAATAAAATAATAAAGGCAAACATGTTATTTATTGTAATAAATGGCGTGTTTGCCTTTCTGTTTTTAACCTCCCTTTTGTATCTAGTTTCTTCTTATTATTTACATTTTGTGAGAATAAATACCGAAAATACTTGCGAAAAGTAATAGAATATACGAAAAATATACATAAAGTACTATAAAGTTTATATTTTGTATCAAATTGTTTGCTAAAAAATTGTTTAATTAGCAAAAAGTATGTATCTTTGCACCCGATATTTGTAAGTTGTTTAATTTTTAAGAGAGAGAATTATGGTAAAAAGATTGACCATGCTCATGGGGGGGCTCGTTCTTTCAACAGGAATGGCTCTCGCTCAAACTACTGTTACAGGTAAGGTTGTTTCTCAGGAAGATGGTGAGCCGGTGATTGGCGCATCTGTAAGAATTGTAGGAACTAAGACTGGAACAGCGACTGATGTCGATGGTAATTTTACGCTTCCTAATGCCAGCAAGGATGCTGTCTTGGAAATCAGTTACCTCGGCATGCAGACTAAAACAATGAAAGCATCTGCTAAGATGAAGATCATTTTGGCTTCTGATGCAAGAAATCTTGACGAGGTGGTTGTTACTGCCTTGGGTATGAAACGTTCAGAGAAAACTTTGGGTTATGCTGCCAGTACAGCCAACGCTTCTGAGTTGACTGTTGCTAAGTCTGGTTCCCTGATGAGTGGTCTTCAGGGTAAGATGGCTGGTGTGCAGATTTCTGGTGGTGGTGTTACAGGTACCTCTCAGAAAGTCGTAATTCGTGGTATTTCTTCTGTTTCCAGCAACAACCCATTGTATATTGTTGATGGTGTGCCTATCAACAATGACCGTTTGGGTGATAACTCTGTTGACTTTGGTAGTGGTGCAGGCGACATTAACCCAGAGGATATTGAATCGGTAACTGTATTGAAGGGTGCTTCTGCTACTGCTCTTTATGGTTCCCGTGCAGCCAATGGTGTTATCATGATTACTACAAAGAAGCCACAGGGTAACAAGAAGGCTTCTATCACTTACGATGGTTCTTTGACATTTACTGATGTGCTCCGTGTGCCAATGACTCAGAATCTCTTTGGTCAAGGTTGGGGTTCCTGGTCTAATGAGGAGAATGGTTCTTGGGGACCTCGCCTTGATGGTCGTGAGCACTGGTATGGTTCCACCGGTCTTTCTAACGGCGAGACTTTAACCAAGCCTTTTTCTTATGTTAAGAACAATATCCGTGACTTCTATCAGGTAGGTAAGGAATGGAACAACAACGTATCTCTCCGCTATGGTGATGAGAAAGTAGGTATTGTTGCATCTTACGGTAATGTAGGTTCTAATGGTATTACTCCTAATGATGGTGATACATATCATCGTAATACCTTCTCACTCCGTGGTTACGCCAATATCGACAGATTCCATCTGGACATGTCCCTGAACTATGTTCGCAAGGATATGCGCCGTTCTCGTGATATGTATATGGAGTTGCTTCAGGGTGCTTCTGATGTTCGTTTCACCGATATGAAGGATTACAACCTTGAGCGTAATAATGTAGATAACTACTATACATTGTATGCTACCAACCCATATTATATGGTAGATAACTTCTATTCTACTTATCAGGACGACCGTATTTATGGTAAGCTGGAGTTGTCATACGATATTACCAAGGATATCAAGGTAATTGGCCGTTTCGGTGGTGATTATACCAATTATAAGACCGAGCGCATCGAACCACGTATTATTTATACCGAGGGTTCTTATCAGGCAACTGGTAATGGTACAACTGTAGGTAACCAGGGTTACTATTCTAAGTATCGTTCTCAGCGTGGACAGATTGATGCCAGCCTCTTATTGACCGGTAATCATACTTTCGGTGATTTCTCGGTAGGTGCAACCTTAGGTTGGAACTTGAACCAGAGAAACTATGATAATGTAGGTGGTTATAATGAGCAGTTGGATATTCCAGGTTGGAATTCCTTGAGTAATACATCTTCCTATTCGATTACTGATACTGACTCATGGAATAGAAGATTATTGGGTCTCTTGGGACAGGTTGAATTGGGTTATAAGGATTGGGCTTTCCTGAACCTTTCTGCCCGTAACGACTGGTCTTCTACTCTTCCTATGGGTGATAACAGCTTCTTCTATGGCGGTGCCAATGTGTCTGTGCTTCTGAATCAGGCTATTCCTGCTTTGAAGAATGTCAAGCAAATCGACTTGTTGAAGGTTCGTGCAGCTATAGGTCAGACAGGTAATGCTGCTGATGTATATATGACTAATTCATATTATCGTCCATTCCAGTCTTATTATACATATTTGCCAATTTCCGGTGTTTCTGGTTTGACAGAGTATAACCGTTTGCCAAATAAGTCATTGAAGCCTGAGATTACAACTGAGTATGAGCTTGGTTTGAGCGGTACATTCTTTGGCAACCGTTTGAGCTTCGATGTGGCTTACTATGATCGTACAACCAAAAATCAGATTATCTCAGCTACTTTGGCTCCTGAGACAGGTTATACTTCTAACACCCGTAATGTAGGTAAACTTCAGAACAAGGGTATTGAGGCGATGGTTAATTTTACTCCTATCCGTACTAAGGATTGGGAGTGGAGTGTAGGTGCTACATACGCTAAGAACTGGAGTAAGGTGAAGGAACTTTGGGATGGTCTTGATGAATATACCATTCCTGTAGGTACTACAAGTACTGGTTTGTATTCTTCTATGCGTGGTGTATCTTACGTATTGAAGGTTGGTGAGCCTATCGGTATCTTCAAGTTGCCAGCAACACAGAAGGTAACAGATAAAAACAGTCCATATTATGGTTATAGAATCGTAAATGGTAATGGTTTCTTGCAGTCTAGTACTACAGATTATGATTATCTCGGTTCTTCTCAGCCAGATTTCGTAATGGGCTTCACCACACATCTGAAGTGGAAGAACTTGAGTCTTGCTGCAACAGGCGACTGGCATAAGGGTGGATTGATGTATTCTGAGACATCTTATATTACTCACTTCAATGGTAACTCTACAGAGACCGTATTCAATGAGCGTGATGCTTTTGTTTATCCTCATTCTGTAAAGATTGTTGGTGGAGAGTATGTCGAGAATAATATTCCAGTTGCTTCCAACTATATGAATTATGTTCAGGGTAACTATAGCTACAACCCGGAGGTGCGTCGTGATTTCGTTGTAAGCCGTTCTTACTTCAAACTCCGTGAGTTGGCTTTGACATACGATTTCCCTAAGACAATCACAAGTGCATTGAAGATGCAGAAGTTGTCTTTGAGTCTCGTTGGCCACAACTTGTTGCTCATCACTCCAAAGCATCAGAATTATATCGACCCAGAGTCTTCTAACTTTGGTAATGATATCAGCTCTGAGTTTGGTGAAACTATGGGTTCTGTGTCAACTCGCAACTATGGTATTAACTTGAAGGTTGTATTTTAATTAAAGGAGATTTCTTATATGAAAAGATATAAATTTTTAAGCGCAGCATTGCTGGGAGCCCTCTTGACAATGGGCACTGTTACTTCTTGTAGCGATTCCGGTTATTTGGATATCAACTACAACCCAAACTATCCTTCTACAGCTTCCTACAAGCAGTTGCTTCCGGCTGCCGAAGGTTCTATCGTAGCTGTCAGTGGTCTTTATCAGCAAATTACTGGTGACTTTTGGTGCCAGTATGTAACACAGGGTAATAGTACAAACCAGTATAATACATTGTCTAATTATGCTGTAACAACATCAGGTTCTATTCCTCCTGTTACTACGATTTGGCAGAATACATATGCCAACAGTTTGGAAGATTTAAAGCTGGCTTTGGCTTCTGCTGAAGAAAGTGAGGCTTGGAACTATTGGATGGTTGCCAAGATTCTTCAGGCCTATAATTTCTTGGTATTGACTGATACTTATGGTGATATTCCGTTTACAGGTGCTCTTGATGTCGAAAACAATCCACATGCTGCATTTGATGATAGCAAAACCGTAGTATATCCGGGTATTCTGGAGATGCTGGATGCTGCCATTGCCAAACTCGATGATGCTAAAGCTGCAGAAAAAGCTTCACCTTTAGGAACTGCTGACTGTTTCTTGGGAGGCAGTATGGATAGCTGGGCAGGCTTTGCAAAGAGTTTGAAGTTGAAGATGTATCTCAAAGACTTCGACGCTCATAAATCTGATATTCAGGCTTTACTTAGTGCAGGTGGTCTTTTGGAGCAGGATTGTGCTTGGGTAAATTGGGAAGATGGCGCTAATAAGGGTAATCCTCTTTATGAATTTAATATCCGTCAGTTGAATACTACTGAGAATATTCGTGCTTGTCATACTTTCTTGGAGTATCTTTTGGATAAGAAGGATCCTCGTATCATCAAGTTGTATGAGGTAACTGCTAATGCCAAAAAAACTCTCGGCTATTCTTCTGATGAGGAACTGGTTGCTCACATGGATGAATGCTACGAGGGCCTTCCTTGCGGAGATAAGCCAAGTACTGATGAAACTACAGAGGGTGGTATTGCAATCTCTAAGTCTTCTCGTATGAAACAGGCTTATGATGATGCTGTCTATCTGATGAACGAGTCTGAATGCGAATTGATGATTGCTGAGGCTTATGCTCGTTTGGGTAATGCTGAAAAGGCTGAGGAATATTATAATAAGGGTGTTCTTGCCGGCTTCAGCCGTTGGGGATTTGATGGTACAGCATTCGTTGATGGTGCTTACAAGTTCGATAAGGCTGATATGCTTCATAGTATCGCCATGCAGTATTGGGTAACTTATGCTGGAGCGAATGCTTATGATGGCTGGATGACCCGTAACCGTTTGGGTATTCCTGAGGTGCAGGCTAATATTACTGTTCGTAAATCAACAACTGCTTTGCAGCGTGAATTGTCTGATGGTTATGTGTTAGGCAATTTGGTTGATCCAGGTGCTAGCAATATGAATGCCGGTGAGTATCCTATGCGATTGCTTTATCCTACAGCTACTACATTGTATAACTCTGCTGCTGCCAAGTATGTAGAAGAGAATGGAAACTCGCTGACCAAGAAACTTTGGTGGGAGAAGTAATGATTATTAATGTAATAAACGAAAAGTCATGAAGAAAATATTATATTTTTTGAGCTTTGTTTTCGTAGCATTGTTTACTGCATGCTCTGAGGGAGACGATTTCGATATCGATTATACTCCTATTGCTCCTGTTGGTGGTGAGTATAGAATCAATGTGGAGAGAGGTTATGATGCTTCTAAGACAGATGCAGAGTATTGGGCTTCTAATCCAACAGATGCTGAATTCATCTTTAAGACTGATGGTACAGGAACCACTTCGGGTGTTCTCTATGCCTATCTCAGCAATACTACCGATTATGATAAGGATAAGGCATGGATTCGTGTAGGCTCAACTGCCTCTAAGGCAGCTTACGCCATCAATGCTAAGGTATCTATTGATATGAGTTCTTATACTTTCGGTGGTGAGAATGTGGATGATTTCATTGGTAATTCTGCTACAGCTACCGACAAGGTAACTGTTAGCGGTAAGTGTGGTCACAATACTTATACTACTGTATCTGGTACTGTGACAGATGAAATCAGTTTCACCTATTCCCGTTCTGACCAGCCTGGATATCATTACAGAGTAACAGGCTTTAAGTCTACGGGTTGGGCTGAGGATAACAAGTAATATACTTTTGCTATACATGAATTATTCCTAGATGATGTTTCTAATGATATTGTCTAGGAATAATATTAAAGATATAAGGCAAAGTGATTTGCCTCGTTGTTGACAAAGTCAACACTTATATCTCTCTCGTCTTGGGGACTGGCGGTGGCCAGTCCCCTTTTTGAATTTATAAGAGAGATTTCTTGGTTAATGAGGGTGTGTCATAAGTCTGGATAATAGTTGGTGTATAACAGTTGGCTACCGCATGCACAACAGGTGTTGTGCATGCGCATATCAGCTGTTATGCAAGCGCACAACAGCTGTTGTGCGACCGAAGATACTGACTGTCTCAACAACATATCCTATATCTTCCAACAACTTATTCTGTCTCTTCCAACAACATATCCTATCTCTTTCAGCGTCATATCCTATCTCTTTCAACAAATAGAAGAGGGTGAATCATAAACTTATGACACATTCTCTTTATTTGTAGATGAAGTAGCTGCCTCCATCACTCTGGCAATATTTCTTCAGAAGCTCGATAATGTATTCGGCATTCTCGCGAACGTGCTGTTCGTCTCCGTCATATCCGTTGATGAGAACCACCAGATGGGTGGTGTCAATACTCATTTTGGTTCGCTCGTTGTCGCTGGTCGGGGTTCCTACACCACCTGTCTTGTCTCTGTAAACAGGCAGACCTTCTATATTAATCATGCCTCTGCCGATGCCTTCGTATGGTTCGCCGGCTTTGCCTACGCCCAGGGTCAGGGTGTCGCCTTCAAACTTGTCTGCATCAAATCCGCCGATGCTGTAGCCGTAGGCTATGCTCGCCAGGTTCACCAGGTCCACCAGCGTATCTCTCTGGTAGAGTTCCTTGCCCTGGAGCATTCTGCGGATAAGGGCTTCTGATGCCGGACGGTAACGCGAAGGATCCTTGCCGCAGGCACGGTACACCTTTCGGGTGGCGGCAATTCCGCTCATCTCTTTCAGCAATTCCGTGGTCAGCGTCTGTCTGTATTTCTCACCGAGGGCATTGATTTCATCCCAAAGTTCCTGACAATAAGGGGTGTTTACCACATTGGCTTCCACGCATGCTCCCACAAAGGTGGGACATACCGATTCGATTTCTTCTGATACAATAATTTTCATGATGAATTTCCGTTTTCTGTTAAACCTTACTGATTGGTAGGGCAAAAGTACGAAGAAATATTGGAATAGCCAAAAGTTCAGTCTATTTATATATATAATAAGGTATAAAAAAAAACTTAAATGTTTATAACTGTTAAATATTCGGCTAAAATGAAACTTTTTTGTGAAAAGATTTGGTGGAATGAAAAATAGTTAGTACTTTTGCACTCGCTTTTGAGAA